>JAEEGG010000341.1_pt1 | contig 179352 bp, 128 predicted proteins | sample 9134161 | NCBI WGS metagenome assembly JAEEGG01 (sample SAMN16246543, study PRJNA631951) | gut metagenome | biome: gut microbiome; feature: rumen; material: CR-attached | host: Bos | place: Iran: Karaj | collected 2018-10 | reverse complement strand
CCATGCCATTCTATCATTTCGGAGATATGTTTTTCCTTGAGGCGATACCAAAGGAAGAGTGGATCAATTACATCGTCCAACGCTTTGCTACCAGGAGTATGATTATTTCAGAAGAAATGGCAGGACGTCTGTGCGATAAAGTCCAGTTGTATTCATCATATGTACAGCAACTTGCCTGGAATGTAATGATAGAGACTGAAGGAGAAGTAACTGAGCAGAATCTGGAGAGTGGGTATGAACTTCTGATAAGGCAGACATCGGCGCTGTTTATGCGTCAACTGGCCAATCTGACGGCGTACCAGATGAACTACCTGAAGGCTTTGGATGCCGGTGTCCATACAGGTTTCTCATCATCACGCATACTCGAGGAATATCGTTTGGGCAGTAAATCAAATATAACAAGGATAGAGAACGTTCTTTTAGGTAAGGAGTTGATTGATAAAAGGCCTGATGGCGTATACTTTGCCGATCCTGTGTTCGCTTACTGGTTCCATCGGGAATACTGTAAGTAAAAAGAACAACCCTTTGGCTGAATGATTTCTTATGATTCGCTTTGTCAATAATATCGAAGATATTCCAGAGTATCCGTTGTCCAGAACTATCTTGATAGATGATTTTTTGCAATCGGAGCGAGAGGTTATCGATAGAATTGAACAAGCGTTGGACTCACCAAATGACAGAGACAATTGGGATGGTTTTGATGAGGTTTTACGTGATTTGCAATGGTTGAAGGAATCACAGGTGGTCTTGATTCACAAGTCGCTACCCAGCCTTACATCTTGGGATCTACATATCTATCTTGATATTCTTGAAGAAGTCGCCAAGCCGAGTAATAGCACAATAGAGTTCGACGTGTATTTCCTTGTTGACGATAAAGAGAGAATCGACTTTTTCCTTCCTGGCAGGTTCCCGCTACCAGAAGTGAAGAGTAAGAGGGCTCCGGCAACACATATTGGAGATATCTTTGAAATACCACTCCCTGGAGATAGAAAGAGGTATATGCAGTTTATTCTCGTAGACTCTTCACAATTAGGGGCGTGGACAGTGCGTGTATTTAAAACAGATTATCAAATTGATGATAAGCCATCAATAGATGCAATCTTGGACGATCGGATTGATTTCTATATGAACACAAGAGACCTTGGAAGAGGTATCCTGTATAGTCTTTGGGCCCGTTATGGTAAATCGGATAATCTTGGAGACCTGAATCAAGTAGTTTTTCGCACTTTTGATAGAGATATCCCTGGTGTTCATCGTCAAAGATGGCGCGTGTGGTGTGCTGCTCAGATCGACAAATATTATAGGGTACTTCCTCGTAAATTTATAAAAGTCGATTATGGAGCGATGGTGCCTCCGTTCAGTGTCATTCGCAGAATAGTAACGGGTCGATGGTCTCCTGTTGCAAATGTCTACGATGATTATAATGGCGCTTCATTTCTCAATAGATTACTGGGACGTGAGATTGTTCCCACTCATTTAGCACCAACGCCACTCAAGACAAATCATTAATCGTGGTCAAATTGTGGTCAGAATTGGGGAATTCAAAAAGAAAGACCTTGTAAAGCGCTTGATTTTCAGCAACTTACAAGGTCTTATTTGTGCCTCGGGCGGGAACACTAAGTTTTTAACGGAAACGCCTTATTACTAATTAGTTAGGAGTCGGCTTAACGTATTTAGTGTAACATTAGTGAAACATTTCTGTCCGTTAGTGGCTTTTTATTGCGTTTATTTTTCAGAGTGAGGCCATTGCAGTGCAAAATTCCACGGGGTTTTAGTAAATTTGTATAATCATACAATTTGAGTACAAAGTAATATCCATATATGGTGAAGTTAAGTGGACAAAGGATGTATCTTTTATGTTTCGCAATGGCGGCAATGAGCCTTCTTGCGGTCTCATGCAGCGGACGCAGGGGGCTGGAGGCGGAACTGGCGGCGGGCTTTGCCGAGCCTAAGGAGGAGTTCCGGCCATGGTGTTACTGGTGGTGGCAGAACGGGAATGTGGACAGGGAAACCATGACGGCGGACCTGGAGATGATGAAGGAGCTGGGCTTCGGCGGCCTGATGCTGTTCGACGCACGCGGCTATTGGGACGACGACGATCACGTGCGCGTGCCGGCTGCGACGGTTGGATTCATGAGTGAAGAGTGGATTGATAACGTCTGCTTCGCGCTGCGCAAAGCCGACAGCCTCGGACTCAAGGTTACCCTCAACCTTTCCAGCTGCGCCGGCTCCCTTAAGGGACCCTGGCCGCTGGGCGAGGATGCTCCGAAACAGCTTGTCTATAAGACTTATACACTGCCTTCAGGCCAACGCGCCGAGCTTCAACTCCCCAGGGCAGATCTTCCTCACTTCCACGATGTTGCCCTGTTCGCGGTCCGTTATGAAGGCCCTCAACGGGCCGAACAAAAGTCATGGCAAGTCGCCGGCGACGGACTCTATACCATGAGTGCCTCCAGCGGAGCGCGAATTGACAATGGCGGCTCGCTCGAAATAACCAAAGCCCTGGAAGTCATCGACTTGACGGAAGTGGCGGCGGACGGAAGTCTCGGCTGGGACGTTCCCCCGGGGCAATGGACGCTGCTGCGTTTCGGCTGGTCCACCATCCCGGGAAACGAAAACGATGTCGACGTGCTCGACCCGGCGGCGGTGAAAAGGCACGTCGAAAAGATATGCGGCCCCTTCAAGGAGAGAGCCGGCGAGTTTTTCGGAAGGACGCTGACTAATTTCTATAGCGTCAGTTGGGAAGGTCCGGTGCCGACCTGGTCGCCGCAATTTGAGGCTGACTTCCTTAAAATCAAGGGTTACGCTCTCCGGGCGCTGATGCCCATGCTCGCGGGCTTTGAAATCGGGGAAGACGGCGCGCTGGAGTGTTTCATGCGCGACTACCGCAAAGCGCGCAACGACATGTTCCGCGAAAACTTCTATCTAACCCTGCGGGAAATGGCGCACAAACACGGCATGGGCATGGTATCAGAGTCCGGAGGGCCGTGGAATCGCACGCCCGCCGTTTTCCGGGAGGCCGACCAGATGGAATTCCTTTCCGTCAACGACATGCCCCAGGGGGAATTCTGGTGCGAGAATAATTTCTTCTTGAAGGGAACGGTTTCGACCGCACATATGTACGGACGCCCGAAAGCCTCCGCGGAAGCTTTCACTCATATGAGTTTCCATTGGAGCATGTATCCGTTCGCACTCAAAGGCTTGGCAGACCAGGTTTTCGCCGATGGCATAAACCATTTCGTCTGGCACACATTCACCTGTTCGCCGGAGCGATTCGGTGTGCCGGGAGGGGAATATTTCGCCGGCACCCATCTCAACCGCAACGTCACCTGGGCCGCCGAGGCTGCGCCTTTCCTACGCTATATCGCGCGCTGCCAATACCTTTTGCAGCAGGGACTTCCTGTGGCGGACCTTGCCGTTTGGGCGGGTGATCGCGTGTATCAGGGCTGGGGGCATTGTCGCGACAAGCCTTACAAATCTTCGTTGCTGCGCCTTCCCGCGGGATACAGCAGCGACCTGATGAATACCGATGTTCTGATGCATCGCGCAGTAGCGAAAGACGGCCGCATCGTGCTGCCGGACGGGATGTCCTACGCGGCGCTTCTGATCGATCCCGAATCTCCCGATGCACTGACCCCCGAAGTCATGGAGAAAATCGAGAGCTTCCGCAAAGCCGGAGTGAGCGTATTTGCGACATCCTCGGAAACGCTGCCGGGCGTGAGCGCGTTCGACGCATCCGAGCTGTTGCTTCCGCCTGATTTCGAGGGCTGTGACGCATGCGCCCACAGGCGCCTTGGCCCGCTGGATATCTATTTCGTCGCGGGGAGCGGCCCCCTCTCGCTTACCTTCCGCGCATCCGGGAAAGCGCAGATTTGGGATGCCGTCACAGGGACGATCCGGGACCTGGAAAGCATCACCCGGGAGGACGGGCGTAGCGCCGTGGAGCTGGAGCTGCCGGAAAACGGCTCAGCCTTCGTGATATTTGACTCATCAAAAAAGGCTCTTCCCACCGCAACAAGCCACTCCTCCGGGATCGCCGCCGGAATCACTATCGGCAGCCCCTGGACACTGTCGTTCCGTTACCACAAACTCTCCGCAGCGCCGCCTGCGGACCGCACCTGGGAGCAGCTGAAGGATCTCACAGCCGACGACGATCCAGAAATCCGCCACTTCTCCGGCACTGTTACGATGAGAAACTCGCTCTGCCTCAGTGAAGCGCAGGCTGCAGCCGCAAAAAGACTATCGCTTGGAAGCGTAACCGGCGGGGTAGCGCACATCTACATCAACGGAGAGGACTGCGGCACCGTCTGGACCGCTCCCTGGAGCGCCGATGTCGCAGGCAAGTTGAAAGCCGGAGACAATGAAATAAGGATTGATTTCACCAACACTTGGCAGAACCGCCTCATTGGGGATTGCTCCCTCCCGGAGTCGGAGCGGCTCACTCGGAGCGCGCTGCATTACTATGATTTTCCCCGGGCCGAAACCCCTGAGGGACGGCTGCGCCCGACCGTTTATTCAGGATACTCGGCCTATGATTCCCTCTGCCCCAACGGTGTCCTGGGCCCGGTCAGCTTGGAATGACAACATAGAAGACATGAAACATCTTACTACCATTCTTTTTGTTTTTTTATCGGTCGTCGAATTATCGGCGAAGACTAAAACAATCTCGTATAATCCGGAGGCTGGCGAATACGGGATAGGTACTCTTTCTTTGCCGGACGTTCCTTATGGGAAGGAAGAAGCTGTGCTGATTATTCACGGAGGGGGCTGGGCAGCAATGGATCGCGCTGCTTTTGCCGGGGTTGCCGAATACTTCACGGATTGCCTTGGTATGGCTGCTTTCAATATAGAGTACACGCTTGCCGGCCCATCCGGGAGCGGAAAGGAGCCCTGGCCGGCTTGTGGGAATGATTGCGTGAAAGCGGCGGAATGGATGTTCAGCAAGGCGTTTGCGCGCAAGGCGGGATTCTCTCCCAAAAGGATTTGGATTTGCGGAGGGTCAGCCGGGGGACATCTCGCCCTTTGGACAGGTCTTAATTTGCCGTCGGAAAAGGTGGCCGGAATTATATCCATTTCCGGTATAGCGGATCCCCTGCCAGACTATGAAGTTCATACTAATAGATATAACGTCCTGTTCGGTGGACATGCCCCTACCGCAGAAGAACTTGAATCCATGAGCATTATGAACCTTGTGCGAAGTGACGGGCCAAGGATCCTGTTGACACATGAATCGGAGGATACCGTCGTTCCGATAGAGAGTGCACGTCATTTTCTCTCTGCCTATCGTGATGCGGGCAATGAGATAGTCTTTTATGAGTATTCCCGTAGCATTTATGATGGACTGACAGGGCACTGCATCTGGATCCCCGGGTCCAAGCCCCACAGACTTATCCCTCAGCTCGAAAGTGAGATAGAAAAATTTGTAAAGCGGTGCAAATAATCAAGCATATTCTATCTTTTTTCTGCTGAAATGATTATTTTTGCCTTGATTTCGTGTAGAAATCGACCATCAGCAAAGCTTGATTTCGTGTAAATAAAGTGTATAAAGAACCTTGATTCCGTGATGAAAAGAAAGATTTACGACCAGTTGCTCCTCTGGAAAAACAAGCGGAAAGGTAAATCCGCCATGATGATAGAAGGCGCCCGCCGTGTGGGCAAGAGCTACATCGTGGAAGAATTTGCCAAGAATGAATACAAAAGCTATATCCTCATAGACTTCTTCAAGGTAGGAGACGATATCAAAGACCTGTTCAAGAACTACAAGGACAACCTTGACATGCTCTTTACCTATCTTACCACATTCTACTCCACCAAGCTGTACCCCCGCGAATCCATCATCGTATTCGATGAAATCGAGTTCTGTCCTGCCGCCAGGGCTGCCATCAAATACCTGGTGGAAGATGGCCGATATGACTACCTGGAGACCGGCTCCCTGCTGGGAATGCAGATGAGCACCAAGCGTAAGCTGAAGAAGAACGAAAAGAAGGAGGATTATCTGGTCCCGTCCGAAGAGGAAAAGATGGTCATGCAGCCCATGGATTTCGAGGAATTCCTCTGGGCCTTAGGCGAAGAAAACCTTATGGACTTTATCCGGATGAAATTCAAGGAACAATCGCCAGTAGGCCAGTCCATGCACCGGAAAATCATGGACTACTTCCGTCTGTACATGATTGTCGGCGGCATGCCCCAGGCCGTAGAGGAGTATCTGGATACCAAATCCTTCGAAGACGTAGACCGTGTCAAGCGACAGATCCTCAACCTCTACAACAACTGCATCGAGCAATACGCCGGCGTTCATACCGGCAAGGTCAAAGCCATCTACGAGGCCATCCCGGGTCAGCTTCAGTTGCACGAACACAAGTTCCAACTCTCAGACCTCAACAAAGACGCCCGATTCCGGGACTATGACAGTTCTTTCTATTGGCTCAGGGACGCTCGTGTGGTCAATCTGGCCTTCAATACCACAGAGCCCAGCATCGGGCTGGGGCTCAAGCAGAAGGACAACTCCCTCAAGTGTTACCTGAACGACACCGGCCTGATGATAAGCCACGCATTTGACGAGCGCGGCATCGTTTCAGAACAGCTTTACCAGAAGATTCTCAAGGATAAACTGGAAGTCAATGCCGGAATGCTGATGGAGAACATAGTGGCGCAAATGCTTATGGCCCTTGGATGCAAACTGTTCTTCTACTCCAATCCCGACAGGGAAAACAAAGAGAACCGGATGGAGATAGATTTCCTTATAGCCAAGAGTAAGGTCACCAGCCGTCACAACATTTCTCCCATCGAAGTGAAATCCTCCACTGGCTTTACCACCGTTTCACTGGAGAAGTGCATCAAGAAGTACGAAACACATCTTTCGCAGGCCTACATTGTCCACACGGGCGACGTAGAGAAGGACGGTCCCTACCTGTATATTCCACTCTATATGGTACCCTGCCTGTAATAGTATAGATACCTAATGGAATAATAAACACAGCCTAGCCCGGTGCAATACCGGACTCGGAACCATAAGTCAAATTGTTAAATCCGTCCAACAAAAGGGTCGCACTTCATTCCGGAACACTTGGCTCCAAAACCGCGACCAAATGCGACCAAATTTGGTGAATAGAAAAATTAAAGACTTTGTAAATGCCTGAAAATTAGCAACTTACAAAGTCTTTAATGTGCCTCGGGCGGGAATCGAACCCGCACGGCCGTTTCGGGCCAAGGGATTTTCGTGCCACTATGGCTTTCGCCACCAGAGGACGCCGAAGCGTCGTGTTTGTGGTCTGGACTATTCCTTCACCATAGAGCCGGGCTCTTTAGGTGTGCCGTGTCTAGTCTCTGCACCTTCCTCGTTCAAGAGGCTTGGCTCAAGATTGCCTTCGGCATGATCCGCTAAGGTTTCCTTGAATTTACGGCATTCTACATCTCTCTTTTCAGAGAGTGCACTCAATTGTGTCTAAGTCCCTCGTGTCTACCATTCCACCACCAAGGCGTTTCCCGCAAGGGAGCGGGACTGCAAAGATAACAAAATATTTTCCATTCGGGAAATTCTTTGTATATTTAACCCGACATTTAAACCCTTATAATTATGGCATCTCTCAAAGAACTGATCTCTGCCCAGGTTTCGTCCCTCGGCGGCAATGCGAACATTCCCGGCGACCTTAAGGACAAGGTCCTCGGCGGCCTTTCCGATTCCGTTCTCGGCAGCCTGACGCAGACGGTTACCAAACCCGGCGGCGTCGATCAGATCAAGGATCTGGTGACGGGGAAGGTCAAAGCCGCGGATTCGCCCGTGACGGCTCTGGCGGGCAACATCTTCGACAACGACATTCTCAAGAACCTCAACCTGGGAGCGGCCGGTGACAAGCTCAAAGGCCTTGTCCCGCTTGCGATGGGCAAGCTCGGCGGCATCATCAAGGATCAGGACGGCGACGGCGACATCGACCTCGACGACCTCATTCTGATGCTCAAGGGCGGAGACGGCATTCTCGGCGTGGCCAAGGGCATCATCGGCTCCCTTTTCGGCAAGAATTAACGCCTAATAATATTTCTTCTCTTCGCGATAGAGCGCGATGAAGATAAAGATGAGCACGGTGAACGCCCACAGGGATGACCCGCCGTAGCTCAGCAGGGGCAGCGGTATGCCGATGACCGGCATCAGGCCTACCGTCATGCCGACGTTGATAAACAGATGCATAAAGATGCAGGCCGCTACGCAGTAGCCGTAGGCGGCCGTAAAGGGGTCGCGGCAGCGCTCGGAGTCCACGATCAGCCGGATGATCATCAGCACGTAGAGCAGGATCACCGCGGCGCAGCCGATGAATCCCCATTCTTCGCCGACCGTGCAGAAGATGAAATCGGTCGACTGCTCGGGTACAAAGCCGTATGAGGTCTGCGTCCCGTTGAGGTATCCTTTCCCGGTAAAACCGCCCGACCCGATGGCGATCATGCTCTGGTTGACGTTATAGCCCACGCCGGTCGGGTCGTCCTTGAGACCGAGCAGCACCTCGATGCGCTTGTGCTGGTGGTCGGGCAGATGGTCGAAGATAAACGGCGTCGTCAGCACGAGGAGGAGGCCGGTCAGGTACGCGGCGATCGACAGATATCCGGCCGCATCCCGCTTGCGGAAGGCTTTGACGGCGAAATAGGGGAGTGCGGCCGCGCTCATTGCGAGCAGCAGGTAAATGGGTTTGAATCTCTTGATGAATCCCAGCGGAACGTGCGGCTCTTTCCCGGGAAGGGTGACGGTGTAGGTGCTGTCGATCTGCGCCTGTGCCGCCGTGATGGAGCCGCTGATCAGGGAGTGGATCCAGGGCAGCAGCGAAAGGACCAGGATAGATCCGGCCAGAATCCAGAACCATCGCCAGAAATGCTTTTCTCCGAGGGCGTTGATAAAGGAGATGATGCCGATCATCAGCAGGATGGCCGTGTAGGGAGAGGCCGTCAGCGTCACGATAAACAGCAGGATGACCATTCCCACCAGGCCGATGATCCAGCCCGAGAGGCCGAACCGGTACAGCACGAAGATAAATCCGATGTAGACCAGCGCGGAGCCGGTCTCCTTCTCGCACAGGATGGCCAGCATCGGGAGGCCGATGATCAGCGCAGCCATCCCGAGGTTCTTGGCCGTCATCACCTTCAGGTTGGGCTGGGCCAGGAAGGACGCCAGCAGCAGGGCGGTGGATATTTTGGAGATCTCCGCCGGCTGAAAACTCACCGGACCGAACTGGAACCACGAATGGGAGCCTTTCACCTCGCTTCCGAGAAAGATGACGGCGATGAGGAGGATGACGACGAAACCATAGATCGGCAGGGACGCCTGCTGCCAGATGCCCGGGCGGATGACGAAGATGATCAGGGCGGCCAGCACGATGGCCGAGGCGATCCACACGATCTGTTTTCCCGCCCGGAACTCCCAGTCGAAGATGGAGGAAGGCATCGCCGACTGGGTGGAGGCGTAGATGTTGATCCACCCGAAGAAGACCAGCAGCAGGTAGTACAGTATCAGCCGCCAGTCCAGCGAATGCCGAAGCCCTCTTTCGTGAATGTTCCCCTGCATTACCGTTTCCTCACTTTATAGAGCAGATTGCCGCCCCGCATCCGGGCTTCCAGATCCTTCCGTTCGCCCTGGGCGATCTCTCCGTTCAGGTATTTTTCCACCATCAGGGATGCGATGGGCGCGGCCCAGGCCGCTCCGAATCCGCCGTTCTCCACATATGCGGCGACGGCGATCTTCGGATGGTCCATCGGTGCGAAGCACATGAACACCGAGTTGTCGTCTCCCCGCGGATTCTGGGCGGTGCCCGTCTTGCCGCAGATATTCAGTCCCGGCACGTGGGCGACCGAGGCCGTTCCGCCGGATCCGGCGCCGCTGTTGACCGCCCGCCACATGCCCCGGATCACCTTCTTGAACTGCGTCGTGTCCACCATCGTGTACTGGCGCTCGTGGTACTTGGGGTCGATGGAGATGTCCTCGGAGTCCTTGATGACGTGGGGAATGTAATAGTAGCCCCGGTTGGCGACCGTCGCGCAGAAGTTCGCCAGGTGCAGGGGCGTGACGCCGATTTCGCCCTGGCCGATCGACAGGGAGATGACCGTGAGGGCGTTCCAGCGCCCCTTGTACATCTTGTCGTACCGCTTGGCCGTCGGAATGTTGCCGCCGAGTTCGGCAGGGAAGTCGCTTCCCAGCTTGCGTCCGAATCCGAAACTCTCCACATAGTCGTGCCAGGCGGTAAACGCTTCTTCCAGCGAGGCGTATTTCTTATTTTCCAGAATATTCTTCAGAACGTAGCAATAGTAGGCGTTGCACGACATCATGATCGACTCTTCCATATTGAGAGGCGATTTGTGCACGTGGCATCCCAGCACCTGGTTGCCGTAATGGTATCCCTTATAGCAGGGGTAGGAGTTCTCCGGACGCAGCACCCCTTCCTGGAGGCCGATCAGGCCGTTAACGACCTTGAAGCAGGATCCCGGCGGGTAAGAGGCCTGCACCGCGCGGTTGAACATCGGCTTGTAGGGGTTGGAGGAGATGCTTTCCCAGTGTTTCCCGATGTCGGACAGCACATTGACGTCGATGCCCGGCGAGGAGATCATCGCCAGGATCTCTCCGGTGGAGGGCTCGATGGCGACGAGGGCGCCCACCTTGCCCCTCATCAGGGTCTGTCCGTAGCGCTGGAGTTCGGCGTCGATGGTCGTCACGATGTCTTTCCCCGGGACGGCTTCCTTGTCCATCTCCCCGTCTTTGTACCGTCCCTCGATCTTGCCCCTTGAATTCTTGATGTAGATGTTATATCCTTTCTCCCCGCGGAGATCCTTCTCCCGGGCCGATTCGATGCCGGTCCGGCCCGCGTAGTCGCCGCTTTTGTATTCGCCCTCGTGCTTTTTGATGTAGTCGGCGTCCACCTCGGAAACATAGCCGAGGAGGTTGCCGCCGGCGTTGATGGGATATTCCCGGACGCTGCGGGCCTGTCCCCGGAAGCCGGGGAATTTGTAGATTTTCTCGCTGAAGCGGTAATAGGTTTCGACCGGCACCTGCTTGAGCATGACGACGGAGTTGTAGCCGATCTTGCGGATATCCCGGTTGTATTCTTCCATCTTCTCGCGGACGAAATCCGGCTCCACCCCGAGCAGGGCGGCGAATTCCAGCGTGTCGAATTCCGTCACTTCCTGCGGCGTCACCATGATGTCGTACGCGACTTTGTTGCCCACCAGGATCTTGCCGTTGCGGTCGTAGATGACCCCGCGGGTGGGATAGACCACCTCGTACAACATCGAATTGTGGGACGCGTCCCGCTTATACTTCGGGTTGAGGATCTGGATGGAAAAAATCCGTCCCAGCAGCAGCAGGGCGACCACGCCCAATCCGATCAGGAGTGTGGTGACGCGGGGATTTCTCATTTCCGGGAAGAATCAGGCGCGAGGGCGTCGACCAGGAGGATCGAGACGACATAGCCGGCCGAAAGGGAGGCCGCGAAGCGGGCGAGGTTGAATGAGAACGGCCGCGTGCCTGCGCTGTCCGCCAGGATATATACCACCAGGAACAGGGCCTGGACGATGATAAGGGCGATGGAGACCTTGCCGAGTCCGCTTTTCTCGATGGAGAAATCCTCGTTCCGCGCGAAAACCTCTTCGCCGAAGACCAGCTGGATGACGACCTTCCGGACAAAGGCGACGGGAACGATGGCGAGGGTGTTGATGCCGAGCAGGCCCTCCGACAGGAGGTCTACAAGGAGCCCCGTCACGAAGGCGATGCACAGGGCCATCGTCGTGGAATAGCGGATCGGAATGCACAGCACCATGACCGGCAGGATGCTCAGCAGGATGTAGGCCGACAGATGGAAATAATTGCAGATCACCATCTGGATCAGGACGAGCAGCGCGTATGTGAGGAAGAAGTTGTACTGTTTCATTGCACAAGCGCATTGATCTCGTCCCGGGAGAGATTTCCCACGACCGTTACGTAGCGCAGCGCCGTGAAATCCTGGAACAGTTCGACTTTGACTTCGTTGGAGGAGCCGTTCACGACCCGCGACGTGCCGGCGGTTCCGAGCGGAATGTCGGGCGGGAAGATGGCGGAGAAGCCGCTCGTGTAGACGGTGTCTCCCTCCTCATAGTTGAAATGGAGCGGGATGTCCCGGACGACGCAGTGCGAGGAGCCGGTACCCGTCCAGGTCAGCGATCCCACCGCGCCTTCCGTCCCGAGCCGGGCGCTGACGCTGATGTCGGTGTTCATCAGCGAGAGGGCGTACGAATGGTGCTTGCCCACCGCGTCGATGATGCCGACCACGCCGCGGCCGGTGATGATGCCGGAATTCTCCACGACGCCGTCCTCGTAGCCCTTGTTGATGATGAGGTAGTTGTGCTGCTTGTTGCGGCTGATCTTCACCACCTCGGCCGGGATGTAACTGAAATTCCGGACGTACTTGATGAACGGGATGCTCCGGGAAATGGAATCGATGTACGCTTCGCTCCCTTCGCCGCTCAGGCGGACGAGTTCGGTCCGGAGATTGAAATTCTCCAGGGCGAGCGCCTTGTTCTCCTTGCCCAGCGAGAAATAATGCTTGATATTCTCGCTCCCGCCCCATACGGCCGCCATGAAACGGTGGGCGCCGCGGGCGAACCAGATGTCCTGGAGGGAGTCGTTCCGGCGGATCAAGTGGATAGCAGCAATCTCCATCAGGATGAAGATTGCTGCGCTTACGATGAACGGAACGATTTTCCTTTCCTTGGGCATCAGCGCATCAGGAATGAATAGTTGTCCGTATTCTTGAGGGCGATGCAGGTGCCTCTGGCCACGGCGTGGAGCGGATCCTCACTCACGTGGAACGGAATGTTGACCTTCTCGGAGAGACGCTGGTCGAGTCCGCGGAGAAGGGCGCCGCCGCCCGAGAGGAAGATGCCGTTGGTGACGATGTCGGAATAGAGCTCCGGCGGGGTCTGCTCCAGCACGTGGAGGATGGCTGCCTCGATACGCGCGATGGACTTGTCGAGGCAGTGGGCGATCTCCTGGTAGGTGATGGTCGCTTCGACCGGATGGGCCGTCATCATGTTCGGGCCCTGGGCCTTGTACGGCTCCGGCTCCACCTCCAGTTCGGGGATGACGCTGCCCACCGCGATCTTGATCTTCTCGGCGGTCGTCTCGCCGACCCGGATATTGTGCTGCTGACGGAGATAGTTCTGGATGTCGCTCGTGAAGACGTCGCCCGCCACGCGGATGCTGTCCTGTACGACGATGCCGCCGAGGGAGATGACGGCGATCTCGGTGGTGCCGCCGCCGATGTCGACGACCATGTTGCCTTTCGGGGCTTCCACGTCAAGGCCGATACCGAGGGCGGCCGCCATCGGCTCGAAAATCAGGAAGACGTCCCGGCCGCCGGCGTGCTCCGAGGAGTCGCGCACGGCCCTGATCTCGACTTCCGTCGAGCCGGAAGGAATGCCGACAACGATCTTGAGGTTGGGGGCGAAGATGGTTTTGCGCCGGTTGTTGACCTGCTTGATGAAGCCGCGGATCATCATTTCCGCGGCGTTGAAGTCCGCGATGACGCCGTCCCTGAGGGGGCGGACCGTCTTGATGCCGGGGTTGGTACGCTCGTTCATCAGCTTGGCCGTCTGACCGAGGGCCTTGAGTTTGCCGGTGGCGTTGTCGATGGCGACGATGCTCGGCTCGTCCAGGACGATCTCGTCATTCTGGAAGATGACGGTGTTGGCCGTACCGAGGTCGATGGCCAGCTGCTGCGTCATGAAGGGGAAAAACGAAAATGCCATATTTTTTCTTTTAGGGTCTGAAACTCGTGTAGTCCGACAAAATTACGAAAATTTTCTATATTTGCATAATTATATGTCACTGCAGCGAAAGAAATATCTGATCGTTACGGACGCCGTTCCCGGTCGGGAAATCTCCGGTCGGGATATCCTCCGGATTTCCATCCGGAAATTTGTGGAAGCCTGCCCGGATATCCGCGTGCTGGTCATCCTGCCCGCAGGCAGGGTGGGACAGTGGATGGATTATTGCAGCGTCAACAATTTCAATATTCCCCAGTCGGTGGTCACGGCGGCTTTCACGCCGTATCATTCCATCCGGAAGGCCCTGGAGCGGATTCCCGACGACGCGGTCGTCGCGGTGCACGACGGGCGGCGACCCCTTGTGAGCTCACGGCTGATCCGCGATATGTTCGACCGGATGGATGAGGGCGCCCGGGCGCTGGTCCCCGTCGTCACGGCGAATGAAGGGACGATGACGCTTTCGGAGGACATGCTCATTCCCGTTTCCGCGTCTTGCCTTTCGCAGACGCCCCAGATGTTTCTTTCCGAAGACCTCAAGGCCGCGTACCGGCAGGCCTACGATCTCCGTTTTGTCGATCCCGCCTCCGTAGCCGCGGGGATAAACATACCTCTCACCCCGGTTGAGGGAGAGAGGTACAATATCCGGATCGATACCGCGGAGGACCTGGCCGCAGCCCGGGCCCTCTGGCGGGTCCTTACTGACGCGAATAACTGACGTTCTTGAAATCCTTGACCCAGACCTGGCGTTCGATGGCTTCGTCGAGCGAGATCATCGTTTCCGTCGACTGGATGTAGGGGATTTTCTGGATCGTGTTCAGGAGAATCTCCATCAGGTGGTCATTGTCGAGGCAGTAGGCCTTGGCAAGGATGCCATACTTGCCGGTTACAAAATGACACTCGACAATTTCGGGGATTTTTTTGAGGTTGGCCACCACTTCGGGATACTTGTTGGCCTCGGAGAGACTGATGCTGATGAAAGCGCAGACGTTGAGTCCGAGCGCCTGGGGCTTGACGAGCAGGCGGGATCCGGTGATGACACCGTTCGCCTCCAATCGTTTGACCCGTTGGTGGATGGCCGCGCCGGACACGCCGCACTCCCTGGCGATCTCCAGGAAAGGCATCCGGGCGTTCTTGACGAGAAAAGAGAGAATTTTCTGGTCGGTCTGGTCGATGTGATAATTTGCCATTTCGTTCGTTTATTGAAGTCCAACGGCAAATATAGAAATAATTTTTAAAATATTTGATTACGGAATGTTACTTTTTTCGTGTAAATTTCCGAAAAGTCTTTTTTGCGGGGCCGGATTCGTTGATAATGGATAGGCACTCCGCCTCCGTCAGCGTCGCGGCATCTTTTCCGCGGGGGATTTTGTAATTGGTTCCGTCCTTCTTGAGGTACGGTCCGTATCTTCCGTTGATGATCTGGATGCCGCTCCCCTCGAAATCGGCGATGACGGCATTCAGCGGCGTCTTCCCGCTGTCCCCCTCGATGAGGGCGGCGCATTCCTCCAGCGTGACCGACAGCGGATCCGTGCCCCTCGGGAGCGAAACATTCTTGTCGCCGTATTTGAGATAGGGACCGTAGCGGCCTTTCGTGGCGATGACGGGGATGCCGCCGATCTCTCCGACGGTCCGCGGGAGTTCGAACAGTTTCAGCGCCTCCTCCAGCGTGATGGTTTCGATCAGCTGCCCCTTCCCGAGGGATGCGAACTGGCGGTTGTCGCCGTCCCCTTTCTGGATGTAGGCGCCGAATTTGCCGAACTTGGCCGTCAGCGGCGCTCCCGTCGCCGGGTCGTTCCCGATCAGACGCTCCACCTTCCCGGGCGCCGCGGTGTTCATCACCCGGCTGACCACGTTGTGGAACGGGGAGTAGAACGACGACAGGGTGCTCTCCCAGGACACTTCCCCTTCGGCGATGCGGTCGAAATCCTCTTCCACGCGGGCGGTAAAGTCATAGTCCATAATCTCCGGGAATTCCTTGACGAGGAAGTCCGAGACGATGATGCCGATTTCCTGCGGCATCAGTTTGCGCTTCTCCGCCCCGACCGTCTCGATTTTCTGCGAGGCCTTGATGGTGCTGCCGGTGAGGGTGAGGTTCTCCACCTCGAATTTCCGACCCTCCTTGTCGCCTTCGGTGATGTAGCCCCTGCCGGCCGAAAGGGTGGAGACAATGGTCCCCCAGGTGGAGGGCCGGCCGATGCCGAGTTCCTCCAGTTTGCGGGTCAGGGTGCCCTGTGTGTAGCGCTGGGGCGGAAGGGTGAATTTGCATTGGGCGCTGATGGTCTTCGCTTCCATCACGTCGCCGATATGGATTTCCGGGAGAAGGGCCTCTCCGTTTTCCGCCTCGTCTTCCTCCTCCCCTCCGGTGTATAGTTTGAGGAAGCCGTCGAAGAGAATCTCCGCGGCGTTCGCCGCATAGCGTTCGCTCCGGTGGTCCTGGGCGATTTTAACGGTGGTGGAGAGGACGCGGGCGTCCGCCATCTGGCTGGCCAGGGTCCGTTTCCAGATCATCCGGTAGAGTTTCTTTTCCTGCGCGGTACCCTCGATGTCGGTATTGGTGATGAAGGTCGGCCGGATGGCCTCGTGGGCCTCCTGGGCGCCTTTCGCGCGGGTCTTGTACTGGCGGACCCGGGAATACTCCTCGCCCCACTGAGCGATGATGAATTTCTTGGCGGTGCTGATCGCGAGGCCGCTGAGGTTGGTGGAGTCGGTTCTCATATAAGTGATGAGGCCGCGCTCATACAGCTGCTGGGCGACGCGCATCGTCGTATTGACGGGGAAGTGCAGTTTGCGCGAGGCCTCCTGCTGAAGGGTGGAGGTGGTGAAAGGAGCCGCGGGGCTGCGTGTCCCTTCCTTCTTCTCGACGCTCTCTACGGTGTAGCGGGCCCCGATGCTGTCCTCCAGGAAGGCGCGGGCTTCCTCTTCGCCTGCGAATTTCTTGTCCAGCAGGGCCTTGACCTTGACACCGGCCGGGGCGCCCGCGGGATGGAAAGTCCCTTCCACTTTATAGTAGGGCTCGCTCTCGAAGGCCATGATCTCTTTTTCCCGTTCGACGATAAGGCGGAGGGCGACGCTCTGTACGCGCCCGGCCGAGAGTTTCGGCTGGATCTTGCGCCAGAGGACGGGGGAGAGTTCGAAACCGACCAGCCGGTCGAGAATGCGGCGCGCCTGCTGGGCGTCCACAAGGTTCATATCGATCTGCCGGGGATGCTGAATGGCTTCCCGTACGGCGTCCGGGGTGATTTCGTGGTAGGTGATCCGCCGGGTGCGGGCGGGGTCGAGGCCGAGCACCTGCGCGAGGTGCCAGGAGATGGCTTCACCCTCGCGGTCGGGATCGGAGGCCAGATAGACCGTCTCCGCCTTGTCGGCAAGGGCCTTGAGTTCCCTGACGACGCGGACCTTGTCGGCCGGGATCTCGTATTCCGGCCGGAATCCGTGGGCGATGTCCACGCTGAGTTTCTTCTCGCTCAGGTCACGGATGTGCCCGCGGGAAGAAACGACCTTGTACTGCACGGGCTCCTTTTTCAGGAACTCGCTGATTTCCCTGGCCTTGGTAGGTGACTCGACAATGAATAAATTCCCCTCCATATCGGTACAAATTTTTTGCAAACATACGACAAAGCGGGGAAAATAAAAAATTGAATTTTTTCAAAAATAATCCTTATTTTTGTAATTCATATTGAATTTGAAGACAAACGCGCGCCGATGATAACGAAGAAAAAGTTTTTCTGCTGGTTCTGGGGACTTCTCGCCCTCCCATTCCTGGGTGTGGCGCTTCTCCTGGTACTGGTAAATACATTTGCCGACATTCCCACTTTCGAGGAATTGGAAAACCCGCCGACGATGCTGGCCACGCAGGTCATCTCCCGGGATCGTCAGGTCCTCACGACATACCACATCGAAAACCGTGTCTACATCCCCCAGGACGGCATTCCCGACAACCTGATCCACGCGGCCGTCGCCACCGAGGACGTCCGGTTCTACGAACATTCCGGCATCGACATCAAGAGTCTGTTCCGCGTGCTTTTCAAGACCATCCTGATGAGTCGCAGCAGCCAGGGCGGCGGCAGCACCATCTCCCAGCAGCTCGCCAAGGCGCTCTACCCGCGTCCCGAGGACGAGCGCATCAGCAAGCCCAGGATGGTCGTCATCAAGCTCAAGGAGTGGATCACGGCAGTCAAGCTGGAGAAATTCTTCACCAAGGAAGAGATCATGAACATGTATCTCAACGAGGTGTTCTTCGGTTCCCATTCCTACGGTATCCAGGCGGCCTCCAAGCATTTCTTCGCCAAGGATCCCATCAAGCTCCGGCCCGAGGAGAGCGCCGTGCTGATCGGCGCCATCAACAAGCCGACGCGCTACAATCCCAATCTCAACCCCGAGAATTCCCTCAAACGTCGCAATTTCGTCCTCTCCCAGATGGAGAAGGCGGGGTTCCTGACCGAGCGTCAGCTGGATTCCATCCAGAAGATTCCGATCAGGACCGCCACCGCCGTCGAGGACCGCACCATCGGCACCGCCCCGTACTTCCGCGACATGCTCCGCAAATATATGGAAGCGGAGAAGCCCCGCAAGCGTTCTTACCAGCAGGAAGAGGAATACCGGGTGGATTCCCTCCTTTGGGAGGATGACCCGCTCTACGGCTGGCTCAACAAGAATGTCCGCAACGACGGCGCCCGCTACGACCTCGACCGCGACGGTCTCCGCATCTATACGACCCTTGATTCGCGGATGCAGCGCTATGCCGAGCAGGCCGTGGCCGAGCATCTCGGCAAGACCCTTCAGAAGACCCTGGATTCCGAGCTGAAATGGCGCAAGCATTTCCCCTTCTCCAATAACGTCTCCGACAAGATCATCGCCACGACGATGGCGCAGGGACGCGAATGGAGCGACCGCACCCGGATGATGCGCCTCGACGGCAAGAGCGACCGCGAGATCGCCAGGAGTTTCGGGGAGAAGCAGAAGATGCGGCTGTTTACCTGGAACGCTCCCGGCTACGTCGACACCCTGATGACCCCGGACGATTCCATCCGCTACTACAAGTCCTTCCTCCGGGCGGCTTTCATGGCCATCGAACCCGGCTCCGGTCATGTCCGCGCCTATGTCGGCGGCCCCGATTACCGCTACTTCAAGTACGACAACGTCCGCCAGGGCAAGCGGCAGGTGGGATCCACCATCAAGCCGTATCTCTATACCCTCGCGATGGAGAGCGGGATGGATCCCTGTACCGAAATCGACACCAAGGATGTCCAGATCAACATCGGCCGCGGCCGTTTCTGGGCTCCGAAGGATGCGCATCAGGCCGGCATAATGAGTCTCCGCAGCGGCCTCGCCGCCTCTTCCAACATGGCTTCCGCCTACCTGATGCGTGAGTTCGGCCCCGACGCCGTGATCCGCACGATGCACAAGATGGGCATCACTTCGTATGTGGAGCCGGTCGTTTCGCTCTGCGTGGGTTCGGCCGACCTGTCCGTCTTCGAGATGGTGGCCGCATACAATACTTTCCCCGGCTATGGCGTATACTCTTCCCCGATGTTCGTCACCAAGATCGAAGACCGCGAGGGCAACATCATCTCCGAGTTCTCCGAGCACCGCCGTGCGGCCATCTCGGCCCGTGCGGCCTCCGCGATGATCTCGATGATGCAGTCGGTGGTCGACGGCGGTACCGGCGGCCGTCTCCGTTACGCCTACGGCCTGCGGGGCCAGATCGCGGGCAAGACCGGCACCACCAATGACAACTCCGACGGCTGGTTCATCGGTTACACTCCCAAGATCACGGCCGGCGTCTGGGTCGGTGCGGAAGACCGTTATGTGCACTTCACTTCCACCGCGCTCGGACAGGGCGCCAATATGGCGCTCCCCATCTGGGGGCTCTGGATGAAGAAAGTCCTTGCCGACGGCACGCTGGGCATCTCCGCGACGGATACGTTCTCGTCCGCTGTCGGCGTGGGCTGTTCGACGCCGCCCCGCCAGCGGGAGGAAACCAAGGCACTTGAAGAAGAATATTTCTAGATATGGCAAAGTACAAGATTATCGCCGTGATTTACGGCAGCGATTCATCGGAATGGGAGGTCTCCTGCCGGAGCGGCGAATATACCGCCTCCTGCATCGACGGGGCCACGTACGATGTGTATGAGATTTTCGCCCGTTTCGGGCGGTGGGAACTGGTCGCGATGCGCCGTCGCAATTCGATGCGGGTGCCGTTCCCGGAAGGATCGCGTCCCGAGGTCGACAAGTCGGATTTTTCCGTGAACGTGTTCGGCGAGAAGATCAACTTCGAGTTCGCCTATATCATGCAGCACGGATTCCCGGGCGAGACGGGTCAGATGCAGGGCTATCTGGAGATGCTCGGCATCCCGTTCGCGGGCTGCAGTTCCTTCGTTTCGGCCGTCGCCTTCGACAAGTTCTCCTGCAAATGCTATCTGGAGGGAATGGACTGTGTCAAGCTGCCGGATTTCGACCTTGTCCGCGAGGGTGTCGATGACGTGGAGGCCTTCTCCGCGAAGATTCTTTCCCGTCTGCATCTGCCGATTTTCGTCAAGCCCACCGGCGCCGGTTCTTCCTTCGGCATCACCAAGGTGAAGATGTCCTCGGCGCTTCCCGAGGCCATCCGTTTCGCCTTTACAGAGGGGCCGTCCGTCATCGTCGAGGAAGCCGTCCACGGCCGGGAACTGACCTGTGCCGTCTATTTTGACGGGCAGGTCATCCGGGCCCTCCCGGTCATCGAGATCGTTACCGAGAACGAGTACTTCGACTACGACGCCAAGTACAACGGCCATAGCCGCGAACTCTGCCCGGCGCCCATCCCCGACGAGATGGCCGCCGAAGTGCAGGAGGCTTCCCGCCAGATTTACGCCCGCCTGGGCTGCCGGGGCGTGGTCCGGATGGATTACATCCGCTCCGATGACGGCCTGTACTTCCTGGAGGTCAACACCATCCCCGGCATGACGAGCGCCTCGCTCGTGCCGAAGATGGTCAGGACCGCCGGCATTGATATGACGGCCTTCCTCTCGTCGATCATCGAGAACTCCTGATGCTGCTTTCCGCATTTCTGCGAAAGGGAATGTCCGCGCTTTCGCCCCGCTATCCGGAGGCCGAGGCGCGGAGTATTCTTCTGATGCTTTGTGGGGAGATGCTGGGAACGAAGAGTTATACGCACCTGATCGACCCTTCCTATACCGTGGATCCGTCCCGGGAGCCGGACCTGGAGGCGGCGCTGGTGCGCTTGCAGGAAGGGGAGCCCGTTCAATATGTATTGGGGAAGGCCACTTTTTTCGGAAGGGACTTCCGGGTCGGCCCCGGCGTACTGATTCCGCGTCCCGAGACGGAGCATCTCTGCGAGATGGCCCTTTCCGCCTGCCGGGAGATGTCGAACCCCGCCGTGCTGGATCTCTGCACGGGGAGCGGAAACATCGCCTGGACGCTTGCCCTGGAGCATCCCGGGGCCCGCGTCGTCGGTGTGGACAAGTCTCCCGCCGCGCTGGCTTTCGCGTCCGGCCAGCCCTTTGACGTCCCGGAGCCTCCCCGGTTCATCCGGGCGGACATTCTCGCCGATCCGGAGGGCCTCCCCGCCGGAGAATTCGATCTGGTCGTTTCCAATCCGCCCTATATTCTGGAGTCGGAGCGGCGGATGATGCGTGACAACGTCCTGCGCTACGAGCCGGAGGAGGCGCTGTTCGCCCCGGATGAGGATCCCCTGCTGTTTTACCGCGCCGTCGCGAGGTGGTCGGACGCCGTTTTGCGCCCCGGCGGAAAAATTTTTGCGGAAATCAACGAGACCCTCGGACTTTCGGCTAAGGCGCTGATGGAGGATTTCGGGTTCCACAATGTGTTGATCATCAAGGATTTCTATGGGAAGGACCGTTTCGTGTCCTGTTGCAAGTTGCAGTGATTTTCGATCTTTTGTGATTTTTTAACACCCTGATTTTCAGTGGGTTGGAAATTGAAAATGCACTTAGCCGTCAGTGGTTTGCACTAACGGCTATTTCTTGTTCTCTTTGCATCCGGACCAAATTATTGACAGTTATGAAAAAGAGAACTTACCCCGCAAGGAAACTTGTCCTTGTCACCCTCGCCCTTTCGCTCCTCGCGTGCGAGCACCTTGATGACAATCTTCGCGACCACACGTCCGGCAAAGATCCCCTTCCCTCTTACGTGACCCTCGAAGAGGTCGCGCAAATCCTCTCCTCGGTGCCGATCGGATCCTCCCAGATGGGGGAAGTCCACGATGCGGTCACCTCCTCCACCGGAAACGGCTACGATGAGGAGTATACGATGAAGGACCTGTTCGAGACGCCCGGAGCCGGCGTCGGAGACAGCCCGGTCAAGGCCTCCTCCAAGACCTACGACACCCCGCTCCGGGCGCTGCTTACCGAGGCGGTTACCGCCCGGTACGGCACCAAGGCGGCGGACGGCGGCGTGAGCGCGGACGAATTCCTCGACGCCCTTACGGCATCCGACGTGCAGATTTACTGGCCTTTCTCCGACGGGTGGGACGGAGAGACTTCGCCCGTCATCACCTTCGACCCCGAAGACAATTCCGACAAGAACCTTGGTTTCGTGGCCGGCGATGACGGAACGCTCCGGAGCGTCGTCGTCGACGAGGAGATGGCCCGCTCCCGGCCCGTATGGGTCATCAACCGTAACGACGACGCTTCTTTCCAGAGTCTGGAAGTGCTGCGCCGCGAGAATCCCGACTGGGGCACCGGCGGCGGTCTCATCAGCGTCAAGGCGGACGCCGGCGGCGACATCAGGACCTGGGTGCTCCGCTCCTTCAAGGCCAACCGGTGCTACGACACCTGGTTTGCCGGCGCGTCGGAGTTCTTCGTCCGCTGCGGCGCCGTCGAGAACTTTACCGCCGCGACCGTCGAGGACATCTCGCTGTACACCCCTTCCATCACGGACTTTATGATCGTCGTCAAGCGCGACCAGATCGGCCAGGAGATCCCTTTCAACGCCGTCCTGGTGTCGGAATGGACGGGACAGCTCGATAACGTCGCCTTTATGATTACCGAGGATGACGGCGGCAAGAGGACTACCTGGCACTGCTCCACCAAGGTGACGGTCAAGTCCAAGGTTTTCGGGATCGACATCGACCTTCCGCTCAAATCTGCCGACGATATCGTCTGGCGCGGGCAGCTCTCCCGCCGCTATGTGGAGAAGTATAGCGGCAAGAAGGGTACCTTCGGCGATGTGGAACTGGCATTGGAACTGCTATGACGGCGGCAGCGGCCCAAAAGGTTGTTACAGATTTGTTTTTCTGTAATAATCTTCCTACTTTTGTCATTGAAATCGACAAAGGTATGGAAACGACAGTCATCCGCATCGGCAACAGCCGGGGCATCATTATCCCTTCCGCCCTTCTGAAGAAGATCGGCGCCAAAGAAGGATCCAAGGTGGAAATCGAACAGAAAGAGGACGGCGCGCTCTCGCTCCGCTTCCTTCCGGCCGCGGAGCCGTATACCGGGCCCTTTACCGGGCCGTTCAAGGCCCTGGCGAAACTCGTGGACGAGGACGCCTGGGGAGGGAGAGATATGGATCCCGTCGAGTATGTCCGTCAGCTTCGGGACGATACGGGAAAAGAAACACGTGAATTACCCTGGTAGCTTATGTATCTGATTGATTCTGACACTTTGATTTCCTTGGGCCGGGGCAATACATCCGTCCAGGACCGGATGAACCGGGCCGGTTTGACCAAATGCGCCATTTCGGAAATCAGTTTGGCCGAACTGTATGTCGGTGTCTATAAGGGAGACAAGAAGAGATTGGAGCCTATTCTGAGCTTTTTGGAGGAGACTCTCCCGATTGTGCCGATATCATCCGCAGTGAAGACTTACGCCCGGACTCGAGCCCGTCTCGAATCCGAAGGAATCGGCTTGAAAGATATGGATCTGTTTATTGCCGCGACGGCCCTTGCAAACGGGTATACGCTGGTTACGCATAACGTCCGGCACTTCTCCCGCATTCCGGGTCTTAAGATTGCGGACTGGATAACTCCTTAGCCGAGTACGGTCATCTCGCAGCGGGCGCAGTCGAAGCCGAGTCGGAGACTGCGCCCGTTGTTGACCAGCCGGAGCGCCCCCGTGTCGGCCGCGCCCTGATGGACGGGGCAGAGGCCCAGTTCGTAGCGGATACAGTACTTCGAGCGCATCAGTTCGGCTCCCGGGACCGGCTCGCATTCGTAGGCCTTCCCGATTTCCCGTGCGCCGCGGAACCGGTACGTTTCCTCGGCCAGGTGGTTGGCGACATTCTCCTTGTATGAGATTGCCGGGGGAGCGGCGGCGGCGAAAGTCCGTCCGGAAGCCATCGGGATGGCTTTGCAGGGGAGTGCGTTCAGTTTTTCGCAGAGGGTTCTTCGGATTGCGTTCAGGAAAGCGGCGCTCATCAGGGGGATGCTCCCGTCTGTCCGAAGACTGCGGACCTTGTCGGTCTTGAAGGCGTAGATATCGGTTTTTTTGCTGAGCTGGCCGCGTATGACGGCCTCCATCCGATCCCTGTCGCGGGCGGTTTCCGCCGGGACGGGAGTCGTGGCGGAAACGTGCCGCCCGTCCTCGGAGCGGGCCTCCGCCGTGAGTCCGTCATCCCTGAGGAGGACATCGACTTGGACATCCATCTCCCGTGCACCTTTTTCGGCACGGAGGCGTTTTTCAAATGTGGCGCTGATATTGCGCCAGATCCGGACGCCCGGCCGCAGGCCGCCGACGGCCTTGCATCGGATGACATTCCCCTCGCAGACATCTCCCCGGAATCCGACGGCTTCTCCTCCCGGACCCGCAAAGCAGAATCCGTCGCCGTTGGCGAGGACGATGTCCCCTCCGTCGGGCCTGACGGTCACCCGCAGATTGTCTCCGCTCGCCTTGACGGCGGTGATGACTCCGATATTCTCTCCGATGCTGCCGGCCGTGTCCATCGAGGACATCCCGCGATGTCGTCCGTTCAGAAACAGTGTGGTGTAGCCTCTGTTGAAGGTCTTGTCGAGGTCGGGCGTGAAAGCGGTGGTCCCGTGTCCGAATGCGGCCCGGGCGAATTCACCGGGATGCGCCCGGCAGAGGGCGTCGAGCGCTTCGGAATAGGCCTTCACCGTATTCATTACATACGAGCGGCTCTTGAGCCGCCCTTCAATCTTGAAGGAACACGCGCCCGCGCGTGCGAGATCCTCTACATGCCCGATGAGGTTCATATCCTTCAGGGACAGGAGGGCCTTATTCTTTACGAGCGTGTTTCCTTTCCCGTCCACGAGGTCGTACAGGCTCCGGCAGGCCTGGATACATCGGCCCCGGTTGGCGCTCCGGCCTTCGATGGCCTGCGAAAGATAGCACTGTCCATTGTAACATACGCAGACGGCTCCGTGTACAAAAACCTCGATTTCGGCTTCCACGGCTTCCGAAACGGCCCGTATTTCCTCCAGGGAGAGTTCCCGCTCCAGGACCAGCCGTGAGAAACCGAGACTTTCCAGGAACCGGGCCCTCTCCGGCGTCCGGATCGAGCACTGGGTGGAAGCGTGCATCGGAATCTTTACGCCCCGCTCCCGGGCCAGGGCGAGGACGGCCGGATCCTGTACGATCAGCGCGTCGGCCCCCGCCGCCGTCAAGGCCTCCACGAGGTCGCCGGCCCGGGACAGTTCATCATCATAAAGAATGGTGTTGACCGTGACGAAAATCCTGGCTCCGAACCGGTGCGCATAGGTGCAGAGCACCGCGATGTCCGCGACGCTGTTGCCCGCATCCTGCCTGGCTCCGAACTCCCCTGCGGCGATATACACCGCATCGGCACCGCAGTCAATGGCTGCGATGCCGATGTCAAGGGTCCTTGCCGGAGCAAGCAGTTCGAGATGCGTCATTTGATCGTTGCGAGCATCTGCTTGGCGGCTTCCGCGTATTTGGCGCTGGAGAGCAGCTGGTTGTAGTACTCGCGGGCCGTCGCCTTGTCGCCGACCTTCTGGGCGCTGGCGGCGATCGTGTACTTCACGTCTTCGGCGTCCTTGGCCTTGGGATCGAGTTCAAGATATTTGGCGTAGGCCTCGTTGGCTTCCTTCACTTTGCCCATCTTGGAGTACAGGACTCCCAGCGAGCGGAAGTTGCCGGCGCTCTCGACATATTCGTTGGCAGTATTCATCGCCTCAACGGCATCGGCGAACTTCCCGCTTTTCTGGGCGAGGATCGCTTTCTGCTGGAAAATCTTGGCGATCCTGGGATTGGCCTGCTTGTCCTTGCCGTTGGCGGCGGCGAGCTTGTATGCCTCTACGGCCTCGTCGACCTTGCCGAGCGACTGCAGGGCGATGGCGGATTTCAGGTGGGTCTGCCCGTCCTCGGGATTGGCCTCGAGCACTTTGGCGAAGTCGGCGAGGGCGGCCTCGAAGTTCTTATCGGCGAAGAGTTTGGAACCGCGGCGGTTGTAGACCGTGGTGAACAGGTCGGGAATCTCGAACAGGACGTCGGGGTTGTCATATTCCTTGGCGGCGGCTTCCGTGGCGGTCAGGTTCTCGAGGGCGGCGTCGAATTCACCTTCGTTGATGTGCGACTTGGCAATCGAAAGCATCAGCGGAGGGATGGCGTTTTTGCAGTTACCCACGAGTTCGGCGCCTTCGTCACCGAGGGCTTCGCCCTGCTTGAGGGCCTCTTTGAGCCCGTCCAATGCGGCGGCTTTGTCGTTCTCCGCCAGCGAAAGGGCGGTGTTGTACGTTTCAAGCGCGGCATTGAGATCCTGGGCGAAAGCGACTCCCGCAGTCAATGCGAGCGCAGCAAGAAGGGTAACAATCTTTTTCATCTCACAAAAATTTTAATCGTTCGTTTTCCGGTCAGAATGCAAATTTAATGATTTTGTTTTAATTTTGCATCTGAAAAATTATTTCAATGGACCGACTGAGGAAACATATCCTTTTCGTAACGGCCGTGCTGTGTATCTCAATAAGTGTGCCAGCACGGGAACTGCCGCGTCTCCCGGCCGAGAAAAATATCCGTGTCGGAACCCTTGAAAACGGCATCCAATACTATCTGGCGGCCGTTCCGGATAAGAAAGGATTTGCCGATATCGCCCTGGTCCGCAAAGGGGAAGTCCCTTCTGCGGAGACGGCCTCCCAGATGCAGGGCATTGAAAAATTCGCCGGTACCACCCCGGAGCGTTTCCTGCTCCGCAACGGCATCGGGCCCGGCCGGCGGGGCTATTTCGAGGACCGGGACGGGTCGACTGTTTTCCGCTTCTCCGATGTCCCGATGTACGATACGGCGGTCGCGGATTCCACGCTGTTGCTCTGTTTCGCCCTGGTCGCCGAATCGCCCGCCCCGCAGGCGGTGATGATCGCCGGGGATATCGCTCCCGACGAGATTTTCCGCAAGATGGGCCTATTCTCGATGCTTGTCCCCTATCAGCGCCGCGAGGCGGTGGAGGATGATTATGTCTGGGAACCGTATATTTCCCCTTCCTTCACATTCTCCCGTCTGGAGGGGACGGATGAGGCGTCGGTCTCCGTCACCTACTTTGCGCCCCGTACGCCGAGACGGTATATGGACACCGCCCAGCCGCTCATTATGGATATCTTCGCCAAAGAGTTCGAAGTCATCGTCAAGGAGCGGCTTCGTGACGCCCTGCAGGCGAAGTCGATACCCTTTTCCTCCATCAGTGTCGCCTATCTCCGCAGCGCCGATACTTCGGGCGACGTCAAATATACGATCACCGTCGACACGGACAAGAAATATGTGGACGCCGCGATGGAGGAGATATCCCGGAGCGTGGCCTCCCTGGCGGAGTTCGGCGTGGAAAAAGACGATTTCGTGGATGCGCGGGGGCACCTTCTGCCGCTTTTCCGAAACCGCGCCAGGACCCGTCCTTCCAACCGGTCCTACCTCGACCGGTGCATCCGCTCCTGGCTGTACGGTTCGTCTCTCGCCTCGCGGGGAGAGGAATACCGCATTTTTTCCCGTCGCCCGTCTCTGGATTCTTCCGGCCTCGCATTTTTCAACCGGATGGCGGCCTCGTTCCTCAATCCGTCCTGCAATGCGGATATCCTGTATGAGGCCCCGCTAGATACGCTGGACGATATGGAGGCCTTCTTCCGGTACAATCTGACTTATCTGGAGGGATCGACGATCGCGCCCCGTCACAGGGACCGTTCTCCGAGGGGTGATACGCTTTCACTTGTCGGCAAAGGACCGCGGGTCAAGGTCCGCAAGGAGGCTGTGGATCCCGTCACGGGCGGTACCCTGTGGACGCTTTCCAACGGATTCCGGATCGTCTGCAACCCGGTGAAGGATGCGGAGGACCTGCATTACAGTTTCGTTTTCCCGCAGGGGTACGCCGCGGCGAATCCCGTGGCGGGAGAGGGCGGCTTCTATTCGGACTTGTTGGGAATGTATCTGCCGAAGGAGATGTTGTCCGCCAATGGAATAGGGATAGAAGCCGAGGTGGGCGCATCCCGGACAACGGTTTCCGGGACGGTCCGTCCGTCACGGTTCCCGCTCCTGCTGCGCGCGGTCCTGACCGCACTCCATACGCCTTCGGCCCCCGATACGGCCCAGCTGCGGGCCTATTATTCGGGCGAGCGTCTCAGACTGTCCTCCCGCAGGATGATGTCTTACCGGATGAAGGCGCAGGATTATGCCGTACTGCATCCGGGGTACTCCCTGACTCCTTTCAAGGACCCGGCTGTCCTCGGGGATGACCTCGGCGCGAAAGCGGACCGGTTTTTCCGGGAGAAGCTGTTCCCGTCGGCCGCGAAGGGTTTTCTGGTCCTGAGCGGAAATGTGGATCCGATGGAAATCCGGAAAGTCCTTGTGACCTATCTGGGACATATTCGTCCCTCTTCCGCCTCCGCTCCGTCCCGCCAGGTCCGGTATGCTTTTGCCGACGGGCGGCAGGCGCTGGGCGTGCAGGCCCTTCCCGGGACGGTCCTTCTCCGGGCGGAATGCCCGTTCGCGCTGACCGGGAAGACCCGCTATCTGACCGGGCCGGTCACCGAGACGGTCCGCCGGGCGTTTGTCCGTGCGGCCGGGCTCCGGGCGCGGAATGTCCGCGTGGAATGCCGTTTTGACACCTGGCCCGAGGAGCATTTGGTGCTGGAAATCTCCTATACCCTTGTCTCCGGACGGAACGGGGAGGTGGTCGACGATGTCCTTAAGGCCCTTTCCTCCGGGAATGTGCTCAACAACAAGGATGCAGTGGCTTTCCGTGCGATGGCTCTCGCCGCGGCGGAGGCCTCCTTCAAGACGCCGGAAGGTGTGAATGCGCTCGTACTGGCACGCTACGCCGACAATAAGGATTTCAAGACCCGGTACGAATCCAATATCCGGTCCATTACCCGCGAGGATATCGCCGGGGCGGTCAACGCCCTCGCCGCCGGGTCGTGGGTCATAAACATCGCCAAATGGGGAAAAGACAATTCGGAACCATCATCCAGATAGGGAATGTCCTCGTCTCGGAGGACGTCGTGCTGGAATACTTTGCGTGCGATTATCCGGTGTGCAAAGGGTGCTGCTGCATCATCGGCGACAGCGGTGCGCCGCTGGAGGAGGAGGAACTGGAGCCGATCGAGCGGGAGTATCCCCTCTATGCTCCCCTAATGCGGGAGGAGGGCCGCCGGACGGTGGATGAGAAGGGCTTTTTCGAGATTGACCGCGACGGAGACATCGTGACGCCGCTCGTCCCGGGAAGCGAAGAATGCGCTTTCTGCCATTTCGAGGGGGAGAATTGCTTCTGTGCGATGGAGCGCCTCTTTCTGGCGGGGAAGACCTCATTCCGGAAACCGGTTTCCTGCTGGCTCTATCCCATCCGGATCACTTCGCTTACCGGCGGTGGCAAAGCGCTCAATGTAGATCGACAGGCCATCTGCAAGGAGGCCTTTGAAAAGGGCCGCTGCGAAGGAATCCGGGTGTATCAGTTCCTTCGCGAGCCGCTTATCTATCTGTTCGGAGAGGAGTTTTACTCCGCGCTTTCGGCGGCGGCGATGAGACTCATCGCTTCGTCGTAGTCGTCGGCGTTGACTTTGACCTCGATGCTCCGGGCGAAGCCCAGCGAGGGGTAGGAGGAGTCATAGCCGAATACGGAAGCCGGGATGCCATGGTCGTTGAGCATCGCGGCCGTAATGCGCGCCATCATCAGTTCATTGTAGGTGGCGACGGTCTTGAAATCCTTGTTTTCCATATCAGGAGAGTTTTCGTTCGACGGAGAAGGAGATTCTCGCCAGGTCGCGGGCGAGACCTTCGAGGGTGAGGGTGCCGCCTTCGAGGGTGGCCGTAATGCGGTCTTCGCCGAGGCGGGTGATGCGGTTGTAGACGGAGCGGCTCCGGAAAATGGCCCGGTTGTGCTGCTGTTTCTCCAGGATGTAATCTCTTTCTTCAAGTGCCTCCTGCACTTTGGCGAGCGGATCTTCCCCGGCCCCGGAGGCGTCCAGGGTACGTTTACGGTAGCCGAGCATAGGGTAGAGGGCGGAAAAACCCGCCAGCATCAGGGCGATCCAGCCCACCGAGGTCCAGCCCTGGCTGAAGGCCTTGTCGATATCCTTGTCCACCCATCCGGCCGCCATCATGATCCCGATGATCAGCGTCAGGATCACGGCCATCTGGATAAAGTATTTAACGGAGCGAATAAAATATCTCATATCTCATACAGTCGTTTTACAAAAATAGCAAATAATTCTTGAAATTGTGTAAATTTGCAATATGAGCGCACAGGAAAGAATTCAGAAGGCCCTTTCCATCGCAACGGACACGAAAGTGTTCGAAATGGGCCGTGGCGCCGCGGATAAGGCGGCCGAAGTTTTTAACGACTGCTTCCCCGGCAGAAAGGCGATGATTGTCGCGGATATTCACACCTGGCCGGCTCTCGGGGAGAAGGTTTTCGCCTCCTTCCGGGCGGCCGGGATTCCCGTGGAATGCGACATCATTCAGGAGGAAGAATTCCACGCGGAGTGGGGTTATGTGGAGCGGGTGGACGCACTGCTGGACGCCCATCCCGACGCCGTGCTGGTGTCGGTGGGTTCCGGAGTCATCAACGACCTCTGCAAACTCTCGTCCCATCACCACGGCCAGTCCTATCTGACCCTGCCGACGGCCGCGTCGGTGGACGGATACACGTCCTTCGGCGCTTCCATTACTTATAAGGGCCTCAAGCAGACCTTCGAGTGTCCGGCTCCGGTGGCGGTCGTCGCGGATATCGATGTAATCGCCGCCGCGCCGAAGGAACTTACCGCGGCCGGCTATGCCGATCTGGCGGCCAAGGTTCCCTGCGGAGCGGAGTGGATGATTGCCGATCTGTTCGGGACAGAGCCCATCCATCCCGCTGCCTGGCATGTCCTGCAGGATGTCCTGGACGAGATGCTCTCCGATCCGGAGGGTGTCGCGGCAGGCAATCCCGACGCGATCGCCCTGCTCTTCGAGGGCCTCACATACAGCGGATTCGCGATGCAGGCCGCCCGTTCCAGCCGGCCGGCTTCCTGCACCGACCACCTCTTCAGCCATTATCTGGATATGACGGCGCACCGCTACAAAGGGAAACTCCAGAGCCACGGCTTCCAGGTCGCCATCGGCACGCTGACGATGTGCGCTTTCTTCGACGCCTTCCTCAAGATGGATCTCTCTTCGCTCGATATCGATGCCTGCGTGGCCGCCTGGCCGTCCCTCGAAGAGGAGCAGGCCCGCGCCCGGAAGGTCTTCGCGGGCTTCGTCGATCCTGAACTCGGTGTCCGCGAGATCACCAAAAAGTATGGTGACAAGGCGGCGGTCCGGGAGCAGCTGACAAAGGTCCGGGACAACTGGCCGGCGCTGAAGGAGCAATACCGCGCCCAGGTGTGGCCTTTCGGGAAGATGCAGGAGTGCTTCCGGATTGTCGGCGCTCCGACCGATCCTTCCGATATCGGCGTGAGCCGCCAAATGCTGAAAGAAATGGTCCCGTACACTCAGCTGATGCGCTACCGCATCAATCTGCTGGACCTCGCCAAACGGGCGGGTATTTACGATGATCTCGTAGAGAAAGTCTTCGGTCCCGGCGGTCCCTGGGACGTTAATGCCTGATTATTACCACTGCGTGTGGAAGAATTCCCCGCGCGGCCGGTCGGTGCGCTCATAGGTGTGGGCACCGAAAAGGTCGCGCTGCGCTTGAAGCAGGTTGGCGCCTGACCGGGCGCAGCGATAGCCGTCGTAATAGGAAAGGGCGCTGCTGAGGGCCGGAACCGGTATGCCGAGGCGGGTGGCCGTACAGACCGCTTGCCGCCAACCTTCCTGGGCGCGGGCGAGCGTGTCGCGGAACCAGGGGGCCAGCATCAGGTTCTGCAGGCCGGGCTGCTCCCGGAAGGCATCGTGGATGGTGTCGAGAAAGACGCTCCGGATGATGCAGCCGCCCCGCCAGAGGCGGGCGATCCGCCCGCAGTCCAGCTGCCAGCCATATTCTTCCGAGGCGGCCCGAAGGAGGTCGAAGCCCTGGGCGTAAGAGACGATCTTGGCGGCGAGGAGGGCGTCTTTCAGCTGGCCGGTCAGGTCTTGATTCTCCCCGGCCCGACCGGGAATCTCCGGCCCGGAGAGCACCCCGGCTGCGGCGACCCGCTCCTCCTTTCGGGCGGAGAGGCAGCGGGCGAAGACCGCTTCGCCGATGAGCGTCAGGGGAATGCCCTCGTCCAGAGCGGCCTGTACGGTCCATTTCCCCGTTCCTTTCTGCCCGGCGGTATCCAGAATGGAATCGATGAGAAAGCCGTCATCCGGGGAATCCTTTTTCCCCAGGATCTGCGACGTGATGCCGATAAGGTAACTGCCCAGTTCCCCTTTGTTCCACCTCCTGAAAGTCTCCTGCATTTCCGGATTTGACATCCCCAGCCCGTCCCGCATCAATTGGTAGCACTCGCAGATGAGTTCGATATCTCCGTACTCGATGCCGTTGTGGACCATTTTGACGAAATGGCCGCTGCCGTCGGGACCGATCCAGTCGCAGCAGGGCTTTCCGTCCGCCGCTTTGGCCGCGATGGCGTGGAAAATCGGGCGGATGAGCGGCCAGGCCTCCGGAGATCCGCCGGGCATCATGGCGGGGCCCTTCAAGGCGCCTTCTTCTCCGCCGGACACCCCGCATCCGACGAAACGGATGCCCTTGGCAGTGAGCATTTCGTGGCGCCGGCGGGTATCGTGGAAATCGGAATTGCCCCCGTCGATGATGACATCGCCCGGAGCGAGCAGCGGGACCAGTTCGGAGAGGACGGCATCCACCGCCTTCCCTGCCGTAACCATCAGAAAGACCTTCCTCGGTACCGACAGCGAGGCGACAAGCGATGCGTAGGAGGTGGCACCGTAGAAATTCTTCCCTTTCCCGGGCCCTTCAAGGAACTCGGCGGTCACGGAAGGAATGTAATTGAATACGCTGACGCGGAATCCTTTCGATTCCATATTGCGGGCGAGGGACGCTCCCATCACGCCGAGGCCGACAAGGCCGATATCAGAAGGATTTGTCATCTTTTTACTCTTGCGTTGCCGTTCCAGATGCTCCATATCTGCTCCTCGTCGGCAGGGCGGGCATAGTCGGTCTCCAGCGTGACGGCAAGCACGCCGCAGGCCCAGCCGAACTGCGCGCACTTCTCGATGTCCCAATTCTTCAGAAGCCCGTACAGGAGTCCGCCGACGAAGCCGTCTCCGCCGCCGATGCGGTCCAGCACGCTGATCTCCCTGGGCGGAATGACTGCCGTATGCTCCGGATCGGACACGATGGCGCCCCAGAGATGCGTCTCGGCGTCGAGAACCTCCCGAAGTGTCGTCGCGACCACCTTCGCCCGAGGATATTGCCGCTGGATATCTCCGATCATGGCGCGGAAGGCGTCCGTCTTTCCGGCGAGATCCTTCCCGCCGGCCGCGGGTCCCTCGATTCCCAGGCACAGCTGGAAATCCTCTTCGTTGCCGATCAGGATATCCGAAAGGGAGGCGATGGCCTTGAAGGTGTCCCGGAGCTCCGCCTCTCGGCCCTCCCAGAAAGAGGCCCGGTAATTGAGATCGAAACTGATGCGGGCGCCATATTGCATCGCCGTTTCGGCGAGCGTGAGACTGAAGGAGGGGGCGAGCGCGGCGATGAGTCCGCTCAGATGGATCATTTCCACGCCTTCATCCCCGAAGATGCGGTCCAGGTCGAAATCTTCCGCGCTGAGCGTCCGGCCGACTTCTCCGGCGCGGTCGTTCCAGACGCGCGGCCCCCGGAGTCCCGCCCCGCTGTCGGCGATGTTGATCTGGTGCCGATAGCCCCACGGGCCGCCCTGGGGCACTTCCGGCCCCTCGACGTCCATCCCCCGGCCGCGGAGATCGGCCCGGATGAATGCCGCGAAAGGATGCCCTTTGACAAAGGTGGTCAGGACCTTGACGGGAAGGCCCAGACTGGATGAAATGCTGGCGACATTGGTTTCGGCGCTGGTGGCCTGGAGGGTAAAGGTCCCGCCGGTATGGGCGGGCTGGCGACCGACCGGCGTGAGGCGGACACCCATACTTGTGGGAACCAGAAGGGAATAGGACATGATCAGATCAGTTTTCCGAGCGCGACGACGCCCGTGTACGATACGACGCAGGCGAACACCAGCGCCAGGGCCATCAGGATGTTGAAGACGATCCCGGGACGGGCGGCGCCCATCACCGACTTCTTGTTGATCAGGAAGATCATCGACAGGATTACCAGCGGCAGCACGAAGACGAGCGTCACCTGAGAGGCGATCTGCGTGATGACGGGCTGTGTGCCCAGGATGGGAATGGTAAGCCCGACGAGGGCTGCGATGCCGGTGAGAATCCGGAACAGCGGCGTTCCGGTCTTCATTTCTCCTTCCCGGTAGTCGCTGATGAGTTCGGGCGCGAGCATCATGATGGGGAAGATGGACGAGAGTCCGGCGCTCAGGAGGCCCGTGACGAAGAGCGCTACGGCGAACCGGCCGGCGACCGGCTCGAGGACATAGATCATATCCAGTACTTTCTCAACCTGGATGCCCCGCGTGAAGAGTACACCCGCCGCGCAGATCATGATGGATGCGCTGATGATGAAGGTCAGCGAAGCGCTCACGATGGCGTCGCGCCGCTGCAATTTTCCGTCACCGGGGCCCCAGCCCTTGCTTTTGAGGATCATCGGCCGGATGACGAAGGTCGGCGAAGACATGGTCGTGCCGACGAAGGCGGCGATGAAAAGTTTGGCGTCGGCCGATTCCGGGATGGAGGGGACGAACCCGCGGGCGATGGTGCCGGGAGCGGGGAGGGAGATGAACATCGAGAGGATGAAGGCGAATCCCATCAGGGTCACAAGAACGGAGAGAATCTTCTCGAAAGTGGAATAATTGCCCTTGTTGAGGATGGCCCAGATCGTGCCGGCAATCAGGACGGCCGCCCCGAGCACGATCCAGTAACCGGCCGAAGGGGTGAGTCCGGGGATGCAGAGGTAGAGGACTTCCGCGACGGCGTTGGAGGTGATGTTGAGGATGCTGGAAAGGCTGATCCACTGACTGACGACGAGCCCCGCGATGAGGATGACCGCCCAGGTTTTCCCGCCTTTCAGATGGGTTTTGACGCCGTGGATAGCGGTGTCGCCGGTCGCGATGCCGTAGCGGCCGTAGGCGTCGGTCATCACCCAGGTGAAGAAGGCGCTGATGGCGAGCACCCACAGCAGGCCGGTGCCGAACATGCTGCCGGACTTGACCATAGATGTGACGCTGCCCGTACCGATGGTAAAGCCCAGACAAAACAGTCCGGGCCCGACCAGCGCGATCCAGCGCAGAATTTTTTTGAAAAAATCAGCCATTTAGGAGAACAGGCAGCCGCCGTTGATGTCGACGCCGTTGCCCGTGATATAGGCCGAAGCGTCACTGGCGAGGAAACTGACGAGGTTCGCCACTTCCGCCGCTTCCCCTTCCCGCCGGAGCGGAGCGCTGCGGTGCAGGGCTTCCCGGCCTTCCGGCGCGGTGAAGGTGTCGTGGAAATAGGTATTGATCATTCCGGGGCAGACCGCGTTGACGCGGATGCCGCGGGGGCCGAGTTCCTTGGCCATCGCGCGGGTATGGCAAAGCATCGCCGCCTTGCCGCACGCGTAGATGGACGATCCGGGACCGCCTCCGTCGCGGGCCGCCTGGGAGGAAATGTTGACGATGCTGCCGCCGTTTTTCATATAGGAAAGCACGTCGCGGGTGCAGAGCCAGCAGCTCTTGAAGTTGAGGTCCATCAGTTTCTGATACCACTCCTCGTCCTGCTCCTCGATCCCTTTGCGCCCGACGATGCCGCCGGCATTGTTCACGAGAATGTCGATCTGCCCGCCGAAAGCCTTGGCGGCCTCCTCAAACATCCTCTTGACGTCTTCCGCCCTGGAGACATCCGCCCTGACGAGAATGGCCTCTCCGCCTGTGCTCCTGACGGCTTCCAGCGTCTCCCGGGCCTTGGCTTCATTGTGACAATAATTGATGCAAACTTTGGCCCCCTCGGCTGCCAGTTTCATCGAGATGGCCCGGCCGATGTCCCGGGAACCGCCGGTCACGACCGCAACTTTTCCTTTCAAAGCGTTCATTTTCCTTGTTTATGTGTCCGCACACAAAAATAAAAAAAGAAAAGAAATAATGCAAATTTACCCCGTAAAAAGGGTCATTCTCTTGGCTTTGTCACCGGATATTTATAAATTTGTGTCCTTACACATTTATAATCCGTATGAATAATCTTTTTGACATCAAGGGGAAGGTCGTGGTGATAACCGGCGCCTGCGGCGTGCTCGGCTCCACCATCGCCAAGTATTTTGCCTCCGAGGGATGCAAGGTTGTACTGCTCTCCAGGGCACATTCCACAGATAAGGGCAACCAAATGGTTGCGGAAATCAAGGCCGCCGGGGGAGAGGCGATGTTCCTTCCCACGGATGTGCTGTCCGAAGAGGCGCTGGAGCGGAACCTGGCCGATATCCTCGCCGCTTACGGCACCATCGACATTCTGCTGAATGCGGCCGGCGGCAATATGGGACCGGCCAACGTGCAGCCCGACCAGACCATCGAGGATCTCGACATCGAAGCGATGAAGAAGGTCTGCGAACTGAATATCTTCGGCACGGTGATTCCGACCAAGGTCTTCATCCGGCCGATGGTGGCGCAGAGCAAAGGCAGCATTATCAACTTCTGCTCGATGTCGTCGTTCCGTCCGCTCACGCGCGTGGCCGGCTACGGCATCGCCAAGGCCGGGATGGCCAGCTGGACGGAGTGGCTCGCCGCGGAACTGGCGATCAAATACGGAGAGGGCATCCGCGTGAACGGCATCGCCCCGGGATTCATCCTCAGCAACCAGAACCGCACGCTTCTGACCAATCCGGACGGCTCGCTGACCGACCGCTCCCGCAAGATCCTGGGACATACCCCCTTCGGCCGCTTCCTGGAGGCGGACGAACTGGTCGGCGCCCTGCACTATCTCGCCTCCGACGCTTCCAGGGGCGTCACCGGCACCATCGCCGTGGTGGACGGCGGATTCAATTCGTTCTCAATATAACAGATGCCCGAACAGGTCGGGCATGACGAAAGAAGAATATGTATCTGATGAAACAATCCTGGCGCTGGTACGGGCCTGATGATCCCGTTACGCTGGACAACATCCGCCAGGCCGGCGTGACCGACATCGTGAGCGCCCTGCACCACATTCCCAACGGGGAAGTGTGGCCGGTGGAGGAAATCGAGAAACGCAAAGCCCGGTGCGCCGAAAAGGGGCTGGTCTGGAGCGTCGTGGAGAGCGTTCCGGTCCACGAGCACATCAAAACGCGGGAAGGCCGCTATCTGGATTATATCGAGAATTACAAGCAGACCATCCGCAACCTCGCCGCCTGCGGCATCCATTGCATCACCTACAACTTTATGCCGGTGCTGGACTGGACGCGGACCGACCTTGCTTACGAGATGCCGGACGGGAGCCGCGCCCTGCGATTCGAGCGGGCTGCGTTTCTGGCCTTTGACCTGTTTATCCTGAAGCGCCCCGGCGCGGAGAAAGAATATTCCGCCGAAGAGATTGCCCGGGCGAAGGCCCGCTATGAGGCGATGTCACCCGATGAAGTTGCCCTCATTACCCGCAACATGATCGCGGGACTACCCGGCAGCGAGGAAAGTTTCACGCTGGAGCAGTTCCAGGCGGCGCTTGACCGCTACAAAGGGATCGACGCCGAGACTCTGCGGGGCAATCTCATCTTCTTTCTGCAGCAGGTGTGCCCCGTATGTGACGAGGTCGGCTCCCGGATGGTCATTCACCCGGACGACCCGCCGTATCCCATTCTCGGTCTGCCGCGCATCATGAGCACGGCGGAAGACTTCCGGAAACTCGTCGCAGCCGTTCCCAATCCTTCCAACGGCCTCAATCTCTGCACCGGCTCGCTCGGCGTCCGCCCCGACAACGACTGCCCCGCGATGATGCGGGAATTCGGCGACCGGGTGGATTTCGTGCACCTGCGCTCCACCAAGCGTGATGCCGACGGCAATTTCTACGAAGCCAACCTGCTGGAGGGCGACGTGCCCGTCTTCGAAATGATGAAGGCGATGCTGGAAGTGGAACAGAAGCGTGGTTTCCGCATCTTCCTCCGCCCCGACCATGGCCACCAGATGTGCGACGACCTCCACCGCAAATCCAATCCTGGCTATTCCTGCTACGGCCGACTGCGCTCCCTCGCCGAACTCCGCGGCATCGAGCACGCCCTGTCCAAGACATTTTGATATTATGTCCCAGCAACTCACCATCAAACAGATAGCCGCCCTGGCCGGGGTCTCCGTGGGGACCGTGGACCGGGTGCTGCACAACCGCGGGCGGGTGTCCGAGGCGGCGATGGCCGCCGTCCAGGCCGTCCTGGAGAAGCAGAATTACAAATACAACCTCCATACTTCCGCCGTGGCGTTCAAGAAGACCGGCAAGACCTTCCGGATCGTCGTGTCCATCCCTTCTTCGGAGAAAGGGGAGTACTGGGACCTGGTCCGCAAGGGCTTCGACAAAGCGTTCCGCGAGTACGGCGACATCTCCATCAAGAGCGAATACGTCTTCTTCGACCAGTTCAATTCCCTGTCGTGCCGGGAGGCGTTCGGGCGGATCGCCACGATGAATTGCTCCGCTGTCATCCTGGGTACGACCTTCGTGGAAGAGACGCGGGAACTGTGCGGCCGTCTTGACGGGCGGCATATTCCCTATGTCTTCGTCGACGGAAAGGTGTCCGAGACCCATCCGGTCGCGTCCTATCTGGCCGATCAGGAAACCTGCGGGCGGCTGATGGCGCGCCTGATGGACGGATTTACGCCCGCCGGAAAGGAATTGGCGCTGCTGCTTCCGCGTCGCGTCGGAACGCAGATGTCCAACAACTCTGCGATCCGCCTCGCGGCATTCAAGGCGTTTTTCGAGGAGCAAGGACGCGAAAGGACCCTGCGCGAGGTGAGTTTCCCGGCTGCCAGCCCCGACGAAGCGCACGAAGAGATCCGCTCATTCCTGAAGGCGAATCCCGATGTCGGCGGCGTCGCCGTCGTCATCTCGACCGGCTACCTGATTTCCGATGCCGTGAAAGGGGAGTCCCGGCGTCCGGTCATCGGCGGCTTCGACGTGACATCCGGTAACGAGCGCTGCATCCGCGAGGGCTCCCTGGACTTCCTGATCAACCAGCACCCCGAGCACCAGGGCTTCAGCGCCGTCGAATCCCTGCTGCACTATCTCCTCTACGGCGTCCCGGATCACACCCTCCGGGAGCACCAGTCCATCGACATCGTCCTCCGCGAGAATCTCGACTACTGGACCGACGAGGTATAAATACGAAAACGCGCCCCTTTTTTGAGGCGCGTCTTTTTGTAAGGCGGGCGGAAATCCGCTATTCAGCGTCTTCGATGGCCGTCACGGTGACGGTGATGTCGGAGAGGTTGAGGCAGGATTTCTTGCTCGAGTAATTGTAGTTTGCACGGGAACCGACCACGATTCGGTCACCGGCCTTGAGCGTCATTCCGGTGTAATTGAAGGTCTGCCAGGATGTGTCGTTGTTGACGGTGAACGCATTGTAAACCGTGGAGGGACGGTCGTCCGGCCAGGAGAAGTCGGAAGTGTTTTCGTCCCGCATATTGGCTCCTCCGCCGTTGGCTCCGTTATTGGAGGAATTGTTGAGGATTCCCAATGCGTAGTCTCCCGTGGCACCGGTCATGCCCTTCCGGGCGGTCAGCGAGACGGTGACGATGGCAACCTTCCCGTCGGGAATCGGGAACGGAGGCGTAAGCAGCCATGCCTTCTGGTTGTTGGTGAAGGATCCGAGGGTGATGTATCCGGGATGCACCCTTACCCGGGCGTCCGTTCCTGCATCCCGCGCCCATTTGTTGAGGCGGCTGGAAGCGAAGGCTCCGGAGGTGAAGACCTGATAGGCGCCGACATTTTCTGCGAATTTCACGGGATCGGTTCCCTGGACGGTGAAGTTGGTCTGAGTGTCCGGAGCGGCCATACCGACGCAGCCCTGTCCGTATTCGAAGTCCCACGTAAATAGGCTGAAGTCTTCGGCAAGGATAACTCCCGGCCCCGTGATGGAGGCGGGGATCGTGACGACCGTAAACGCGGCTGTCTTTGCGGGGACGATATTGGATTTCTGTCCGTTTTCGTCCGATACCCTGAAATAGTACTGGGTGCCGGCATTCAATCCTGCGAAGATGAACTTGGGATATTTATCCCGCCAGAGCGAGGTTCCCTGCCCCTCGGCAAAACTGTAGGAAAGTACCGGACTGGTGCAGGCGGCGTCGCTGTAGAGTGTCGCCGTGTAGGCCAGATTGGCGTCGTCGGCCGCCTCTCCGCCCTCGTTCCATTCAAACGAAAGCGTAGAGGAAGTGGCCTCCAGGAGGCTGGCGGCGATGGGATCGGTAATGACCGTCGGCTCGATCAGTTCCGTGACCTCTACCGTAATGTCTCCGATAAATACGCGGGACTTGGCCTTGTCGGCTCCGTTCTTGGGACCGAAGGCGATCCGGTCTCCGGGAAGGACTTCAAACCCCTCCGCGCTGACGGTCGTCCACGAAGTGGCGAGCGGGCCGACAAGCTGGTATTTGGTCTCTTCTCCCGGCCAGCTGAAGTTCGCCGCGTAGCCGCTGACCTGGGCCATTTCCTCGTTGAGGACGGCAACGGCCCAGTTCTCGTCCTGGCTGGAGTTGTATCTTGCCGCCGTAACGGTCACCTTGACGATGGCTTTGTAGCCTTCCGGCACCGTAAACTGAGGCGTCAGGATCCAACCCTTGCCGCTGGAAGTTCCCATCTTGAGGTAACCGCAGTGGTAGTAGACATTGCTGTCGTAAGCCCATCCTGCAAGGCGGCTGGAGGCGAGCGGAGCCGTGGTGGTCATCTTGACCTCTCCGGAGTTGCTGTTGCCCGCGACAAAATTCTTGACATCCGTGGAGGAGAAAGAGGATGTGGTATTGGGGATGAATCCGGAGGCATTTGCCAGCATGTCTCCCTGCCAGCGAAGTTCCCCGAAATCTTCGGCGAGGACGACACCCGTCGAAGTAATGGATGCCGGCATCTGCACGATGTCGAAGGCGGCGGTGGTGGCTTCCACCACGTTGGACTCGATACTGTCTGTGGTGTCGGTCACTTTGAACCAATACTTCGTACCCGGCGTGAGCCCTCCGAAAACATAGGTGGGCAGGGTCCTGTTCCAGCATGCGTCCCCGGCGGGAATGTCAAAGGAAGCGACCTCCGCTGAGCAGGCGGCATTGCTATACAGCGTGACGGTGAAAGCGTGGGTCTTGTCGCCGTCCCAGTTGAATACCAATGTGGATGATGTGCTTCCGGATACTTCGGCTGCCGTCAGCGCAGGAACCGGCTCCGTCACCTCCGTCGCGTACATCTTTCCGGCTTCGTAAACCTTTGAAGGCGTGGCGTGAAGGGTCATGACGCCGCCGTTCGCATCCGTGAATTCCGCAGTGAGACCGCCGCTGTAGTCACCTGCCGGGATGGCCAGCATAATGGGCGTTCCGGGGGCGACACCGCCTTCGGGCATCTGGATGGTCACTTCGGAGGAAGCGCCTTCCGCTGCCGCAAAGGTCGAGAAATCGGTCGTGAAGGCTCCGGAAAGTTTCTTCCCGTCATCGGCGGAGAGCTTGATGCTCTTGGTGTTGTCCGTTCCGTCTATGACAAATTTGAGGATGCAAAGCGCCGGGGCGAAGGTAAGGGCGGCGTCCGCATCGGACTTGGCGGTCATAATGAATGCGGCCGGATCGTAGGATCCTGCGACATAGGTCTGCTCCGAGGGGAGCAGGATGGATGCGATGCCGCCAGCGAAAGCGGTGACGCTCGAAGCCGGATAGACGGCTTTATAAGGTGCCGAGGCGGAAGCGAAAGTGAACTCGGCCTCGCTCTTGCCGTCATAGGAAGCGTCGAGCGGAGAGGATGCCGTCCCGTTGAGGCTGATGACATCCCCATCGGCCCAGTAGTTGGGGTACGAAGTCCCTTCCTTGTCGCCAAGGTAGGATTTGGTTTCTGTCAGGATGGCTTTGATGGTCTTCGCGCCGACGACCTCAGGCCCTTCCGGCAACTCCGATTTGCAGCCGGTCAGGACGGCGGCCGCGCACAATGTGAGAAATACTAGCTTTTTCATAATCTTATTTCCCCCAGTTGTCTATGCCGGCATCTTCCTCCTCGATGGGGGAGAGCCCGCCGCTGATACATAACCCCTTCTGAATCGTCAGGGGCTTGATTCTGATCTCAGGCACGGTGTAATACCGATGGGCCGGAGTGATTGTTTTTAAACTGTTCATATCGTCTGGGTATTTATACCTTTAATATATGTGCGCGGACACAGACTTGATCGAAAATGTCTCCATCCGGATGCAAATATAAAAATTAATTCCGAAAAATGTGTCCGCACACAGTTAAAAACAAAAAAAATATATATATTTGCATCATAATGTTGGATTTGTTGGAGTGTGTCCGCACACACTATTTGGAAAATGTTATAGGATTATGATACAAAAATCTTTTGAAATGAAGGCTCTCGCTTCCTACGGCAGCCCCGAAGTAGAGCTGATCTTTCTCGATCCCGAGGAGAACTTCCTGGAAAGCGGGCAGCTGGGCAATGTCGGGGAAGGAGACCCCGGCGAAGACGAATGGTTCAACTAAAAATGAAGACGACAATGAAAAAGATTCTTTTGCTTGCAGGCATTCTTGTCCTTGCATTTTCCTGCGCCAAAGAGCAGGAAATCCCGGAGAATACTTCCGGAGAAATCAAGACTGTCGTCTTCAAGGCCTCCCTCCCCGAGACCAAGGTTTGCCTTGGAGAGAAGGGTGAGGACGGCTATCCGACTCTCTGGCAGGCGGGCGACGTCATCAGTGTCAACGGCATCTCAAGCGTAGCCCTGGAAGATGGCGACGGCTATGTCGGTACCAATTATGCCCAGTTCTCCGTTACGGGCGAGTTGACGGTTCCGTATTATTCAGCTTCTCCGGCTTCGGCGATTTCCGGATATGCCTCCGGAGCGGCGACGGTTACGATTCCCTCGCAACAGGCTTATGTGGCCGGGCAGCACGACCCCGCCGCTTACATCATGCTCGGAAGCGGCAACTCCCCCTCACTGAGTTTCAACCCGATGATGTCGCTCTTCAAGATTACCCCGACCGCCCCGGCCGAGGGTACGCTGAATATCACTTCAATCAAACTGGAGGCCCTGGGCACGGAGAAGATGAGCGGCGCCTTTACGACCGACTTCTCTTCCCTCTCGGGCGGTGAGAGCAATTATGTCGAGATTGAGGCCCCTGCCGGTGGCCTTCCGTTCGGAACCCCGGTTACCCTGGCCATCCCGGCGCAGAATTATGCCGGCGGCCTCCGCTTTGTTATCAGTGCGTCTGACGGTACTTCCATGGCCTTCTCCCGCACGTCGGCCTTCAACGCCGCGGCGGGAACGCTGTATCCGATCACGGCTCCGGCGTATGTGCCGTCAGCGGTCGCGATTACCGGCCATTGGGCCGTCAATTCTTCCGCTATCACGATCCGCTGGACCGGCTCCAATCCCGCAAGCGACACGAAGAAGCCGTGGAAGGTCCATGTCTATACCGACAGTGAATGCTTGACGGAATATGAGACTTATGACCTTCCTGCCTCTTCGAACTGGAAGGTCGGGTCAGCCCTGCGTTTTGTCATAGGCGGTCTTGCTCCCGCTACGAATTACTGGTTCAAGGTGGAAGATCCCACGGCCGGTGCAATGAGCGATCCGGTTCAGGAGAGCACAAAGGCATTTACCGTGGTTCCGATGCCGACGGCGGACATTGCTGCCGCCGGGCTTGTCTATGCCGAGGATTTCAGCGAGATTGCCTGGTGTAATGATCAGATCGCCAACGGAAAAGGATATTACCCTGCCTCCAAAAGCAGCTTCTCCAATCATTCCGTAGCCGGTGCCGACATTTCCCAGGATGAAATCAGTTTCCGGGCGAATGGCATCAATTCGGCTATCGCATCCAGCCGGCTCGCCGGTTGGCTGTCAGAGGGGAATGTTTATATTCACCCGGGATATCTGAAACTGGGAACGGACAACAGTTCTGGATTCGTTCTTACACCGACCTTCCCGATAGAGGAGGGCAAGATGGCGTATGCGGATGTCACCGTTAGGTTTACAAGGTATCAGGCGGACGAGTCCAATGACTGGATGCTCTGCGTCGTCAGCAATGACGGTGACAAGGGCGGCCGTCAGTCCGACTTTGCCTGGCCGGATATAAACGATGCCGGTCTTTACAGGGAAGTTTCTACCACGAAGACCCGTGATAACACCGCTCCTTGGGAAACGGTTACCGTTAGCGGCCTGAGGCTGCAGCGGGGCGACAGGATCGCCTTCGGCCGTACCAAGAACGGGGACAAGACAATAGCCCGTGTCCTTCTCAATGAGATCTCCGTCGAAGTCAAGGCGCTGTCGGCTTCGTCGCTCTTTGCCTATCCCGCCGAAGGGGCGACCTCTTCGACCCTGCCGTTTACCTGGAGCGGCGATCCTTCCCACGCTTTCACGGCGGCCCTTTACAGCGATGCCGCCTGCACGGCGGAGGTCGCTTCCTTCGGTATCCCCGCCGGAGACGCCTGCTGGAGGAGTGCACAGCCGAAATACGTATTCGGCGGACTTACCCCGGCTACGACCTATTATCTGAAGGTAACGGACACGACGGACGGCGTGGTCTCCAACATCGCCTCCGCCACTACGGAAGCCTTTACTGTCGTGGAGATGCCTTCTTCCATTACTTCTACGGGTGTCGCTCTTGCCGAAGACTTCGGGGAGCTCCGCTGGCAGTCGGATATGCTCGCCGGTGCGGCCGGGTACGTCCCCAACACGACCAGCTCTTTCTCCTCCACGGATGTCAAGAATTATGTTGCGGGCAACAGCAACTCCGGAGAGGTCAAGATGACCACCACGGCTCCGCTTGCCTCCAGCCGGCTTTCCGGGTGGGCTTATGACAGCAATGTCTATTACCACTGCGGATACCTCAAGATGGGTAAGTCCGACGGCAAGGGCTGGATACTGACGCCGCAGTTTACGGTGCCGGGCGGAAAGAAGGCCATAGTCAACGTGACCGTCACCGCAGCGAAGTATAACTCCAGTCAGGAGGACAGCTGGGGCATCGCCGTCCTCAACGCCATAGAAGCTAACGTGAGCGGCTATGCGGCGAATTTCAGCTGGCCTGAAGAAAACACCCCGGACAAGTATCAGACCGTCGCGCTCGGGACGGAGTGGACGACCGTCACCGCTGAGGGCTTGACCATCCTTCCTGGAGACCGCATCGCCTTCGGCGCCGCAGAGGGATCATCAAGTTCCAAGGGGCGTGTGTTTATCAGCGATATTAAGGTGGAGGTTACTTCCATTGAGAACGATCCTGTCCGGGTGACAGTCAGGGAAACAAGTTCTTCCACCATAACGGTCGAATGGACGGAAGGTACTTCCGTTGAGGATGACATTACAAAATCCTATACGGCATTCCTCTATGACAATGCGGAATGCAGCGGTACGCCGGTCCGTTCCTTCAGTTTCGCTGCCAACGCATCCTATTGGAGTACTTCTCACTCCCCGCGATTTGTCTTTGCCGGGCTCAGTCAGAATACGACATATTATGTAAAGGTAACTGACGGGAATTCCCTGATGTCCACACCTGTCCCTGCCAAGACCAAGCCGTTCACTGTCAAGACGATGCCTTCGAGCATCTCCGAAACAGGGCTTGCTTTTGCCGAGGACTTCAGCGAACTCTGCTGGAATTCGGATTACAATTCGGATGCGGTGGGTATCGATCCCGACTCCGGATCTTCCTTCAGCAACCAAACTCTTGACAACAGTGATCCTTATGAGTCAGTACAGCTATGCAGATGGTGGTCGCTCTTCCGTCAGACGGGAGCCTTGCCCGGAAGCCGGCTTGCGAACTGGGCATGGGACGCCGTCGGCAACACCAGTTGTATAAATGCCGCAAAGCCGAATTATGGAGCAATATGGGTTCGTCCAGGTTATGTCCAGATAGGAACCAGACTTGCCGATGGCAGTAAATATGACAGTTGTTTAGGCTGGCTCCTGACACCTGAATTCCCGATTGCCGCCGGAAAGGTGGCGACGGTCGAAGTTACCATTACCGCATCTCCTTCTTATGGTGCAAACAAGGGCGAATGGGCGCTTGGCGCCATCACTCAGGCTGGAGCCGCTGTTTCCGGCAACAAGGCGGATTTCAGCTGGCAGGATGACGGAGCGGAAGGCGACCACGTCCGGCGCATCACCTTCAATAAAAATGATGGTGAGACCTGGGAGACAGTCTCCAGGACCTTGAAGATAAAAGCCGGAGACCGGATTATCTTCGGACCTGCGAAAACAAACTTCTCCAAGCCAACCTACGATAATGGTTCAGCCAGCGACAGCCGGAAACCGGTTATTCACCTTTCCGACATCACCGTCACCGTGACGGCCATCAGCGATGAGGGAACACCTGAGAATATTTCCGTAGGAATGGAATAAAAAAGAACACTATGTACAGAAGGATTGTACTGATCATCTTTGCCGGCTTTATAGGACTGACGGCGTGCAGCAAGTTTGAACTGGCTGAACCGGAATTCCTTTTGACCGAGATTACTGTAGGTCAGGAAGGAGTGGTAAAGACCAGTCTTTCCGGGACCAGTGTGCTCTGGTCTTCAGGGGACGAAATCAAAGTCTTTGCGCAGGGTAACGGAGCCGGAAATACATTTACTCTGACTGGCGGAGCAGGAACCGGCAGCGGCACCTTCAGCGGCGTCAGGCCCCAATATACCGGCAGTGAGAACTATTTCGTTGTATATCCTTCTACGGCGACATACAATGGCGGCAGTACATTTACTTTCACGCTCCCTTCCGAGGTGGATTATACCGCGGGGACATTTGCGCCCGGCAGCAATCCGATGCTCTCCGGGACCAGCAGTTCTTTCGGCAATTTTACGATGAAGAATCTCTGCGGGGTCCTGAAGCTGCGCCTGAAGGGAAGCATCAAGGTTTCGCGCCTCGAGCTCACTTTCGACAAGGCGGTCACGGGTCCGGGTACCGTTTCCCGTGGCGGTAACACCCTGACGATGACCGGTTCGGCGGAAGGCTACAAGACCGTTGCGGTCAACTGCAGTACCGCCCAGCAGCTGAGCACCTCTTCTGCCAAGGAGTTCATCGTGGTCATTCCTGACGGCTCTTATTCGAGCCTTACCGTGAGTGCTGTCCTCCCGGACGGAAGCATCAGTTCCAAGAGTCTTACGGAGCCGTTCACCATTACCCGGTCGGCCCAGACTACGATGGAGACTACGATGCCCGCCGCCCGTGCATCGCTCCAGGTGTGGTCCTTCAATGTCGCCTGCCAGAGTAACGATGACAACAGCGATTGGAGCAGCAGCCACTATTGGAGCGTACGCAGGTCGGGAATCTATGCTTTCTTCAATGATAACGAGCCCGACATCATCGGGACGCAGGAATGCGAATACCGTCAGCGGGTAAACATCCTCGACAATACGGAAGGCTACGCCGCCTATGGCCTTGGCGTGGAATACGGGAAGGAATCCAGCGGATCCTCCGGCTACCTTTGGAACAAGAAAGACTACAACACCGACTCCTCCAACGCCATTTTCTACAAGACCGCCAAGATCGATGTCCTGGACAAAGGAACGTTCTGGCTGTCTTCCACTCCTTCCAGCGTCGGTTCCGGCGGCGGGCGCAACTGCGCCTGGATCAAGTTCCGCATCAAGGCGACCGGGGAAGTATTCTATGTATTCAACACCCACTTCGAAGCACATTATACAGCCGAAGCATACGCTATCCGCAAAGCGGAGGCCGAGATCCTGTACAACCAGATCGAAGCCATCAATACCGGGCATCTTCCGGTCATCGTGACCGGTGATTTCAACGAATCCGCATCGGATATGATGGGCGAAGAGAAGGGTTACACGGGATGGGGTGATTATTACTTTGCCCGCAATGTGGACGGGAAGACGAGCAAGACGGCTTATCCTGTCAGCTACAACAATTTCACGGAAGGTTGTGCCGGATTCTCCTCCATATACGGCAGCGGTACCGTCTCCGGCGGCGGCTCCAATCTCGACCACATCATCTACCGCTACTGCTATGAAGACGCCAAGCACGGGCTTGTCCCCGGCAGCTTCGGAACCGACTTCCGGTCCTATGCCGGCGTGACCTACATCTCCGACCACTGGCCTGTGACGGCGACATTGATTTTTGATTATCAGTAAAATGAAAAAAATCCTGGCTATATTTGTTCTCTTGACATTGATGGCATGTACTCCTGCGGATGATGGTCAGCTGGAGGACATTCCGGCCGACGGCCAGGGTACGATTTATTTCTAAAGCGACCACGATATGAACGGAGCAAGAAAAATTCTCTCGGCAGCGATTCTCCTGCTTGTCACGGCGTTCGCCGCGTTTGCCCAGAGGACGATTTCCGGAAAGGTTATGGATGCTTCCGGGGAAGGTGTCCCCGGTGCGGGGGTTATTGTAAGCGGAACCTCGAAAGGAACGGTCAGCGACATCGACGGATCGTGGTCGTTGCAAGTGGGTGAAGGGGATGTCCGGCTGGATATCTCCTGCCTGGGCTATACCTCCACATCCATAACTGTTCCCGCATCGCAGAATCAGGCGGACATCGTTCTCGAAGCCGACAACCTGATGCTGGAGGAGACGGTGGTCGTGGGTTACGGTACCCAGAAGAAGGTGAACCTTACGGGCGCCATCACGGCCGTGAAGGGGGATGATATCCAGAACCGTACTTCCGGAGATGTGACCAGTATGCTGCAGGGTTCCGTTCCCGGTCTCAACATCACGTCTTCCACCGGTATTATGAATGAATCCCCGGATATCAATATCCGCGGATACACATCCATCAACGGAGCCGGTCCGATGGTGCTTGTCGACGGGGCGGAGGGTGACCTGAGCCGCGTCAATCCCCAGGACGTGGAGAGCATTTCCGTCATCAAGGACGGATCGGCGGCGGCCATCTACGGAGCCAGGGCGGCATTCGGCGTCATCCTGGTGACCACGAAGGCCGGAACGGACGAGGACGGAAAGGCGACGGTGCGCTACAGCGGCCGGTTCGGATGGCAGTCTCCGACCACCAGCACCGACTTCGAGACTCGGGGCTACTGGAGCGTACATACCCTCAATACCTTCTGGGAGGCCCGCTATCCGGGAGAGAAATACCTCAAGTACAACGACAACGATATGAACGAACTCCTCGCCCGCGTGAATGACGTGACGGAACATCCCGACCGCCCGTGGGTCGTGGAGGAGACGGTCGGAGGGGTGCGTCAATGGAAGTATTACGGCAACACGGACTGGTACCATACCCTGTTCTCCGACCGCAATCCCGTGTTTCAGCAGAACCTTTCCGTCAGCGGCGGCGGCAAGAATTTCAAATACTACATCTCGGGCACCTGGGACCGCCGGCAAGGTATCCTCAAGATTCATCCGGACATTCTGGATAAATACCAGCTGCGCGCCCGGTTCGAAGGCCGTATCGCCAAGTGGGCCACGATTTCCAACAACACGTCCTACTACGATCAGAAGTATTCTTATCTGGCTCAGGGAACGAGCAATCTGGACCGGGCGATCTCCATGCTGACGGCCCACGCGCTTCCGTGCTTTCCGCTTCAGAATCCGGACGGGTCGTGGGTGTACTATTCGCAGTACTTCGTAAACAGTTATGCGGTCGGAAACGGAATGCACGTCAAGTTTTCCGAGAATACGGACCGGCATATCGAGCGGAAATACGACTTCGCAAATACGACGGAGCTGAACATCACCCCCGTCAAGCAGCTCCGCCTCACCGGTAATTTCACCTTCCGCAGGCGGCGCAACCACACCACCGCCCGACAGACCGAGCTCCAATACAGGCAATATCCCGACGAACCGATGCAGATCCGCTCGACCGGCGTCGGGACCAACCAGCTGGATGAAAAGGCGCGGACCTACAGGTATCTGTCCGCCAACGTGTTCGCCACCTATGAAGACACCTTCAAGGATGCACACCATCTGACGGTTGTCATAGGCGGCAACTACGAGACGCAGTACACGCAGTATCTTGAGGCCATCGGATACTATCTCGTTTCCGATACGCTCAACGATCTTTCCCTCTCCGGTACCGACATTACCGGTGCCACCCGGCAGTATATCGACGGCGAGCAGACCGAATATGCCCTTCTGGGCTTTTTCGGACGCGTCAATTATGATTACAAGGGCCGCTATCTGTTTGAGATTTCAGGACGTTACGACGGTTCTTCCCGCTTCGCCAAAGGTCACCGCTGGGGATTCTTCCCCTCGGCGTCGGCCGGCTGGAGGATCAGTGAGGAGCCATTCTTCGCACCTGCCAAGAGGTATGTGAGCAATCTCAAACTGAGGGCCTCCTTCGGCTCCCTGGGCAATCAGGTTGTCAGCAACTACGCCTACATCCGCAAGGTGTCGGTCGATGATGCCAGTTATATGTTCGGCGGCGAGACGCTGGCAAAGACGGCCTCCATTTCGGCTCCGAATGCCGGAGACCTGACGTGGGAGACCGTGCGTCAGTACAACGTCGGTCTGGATGCCGGATTCTTCCACGACCGTCTCCAGTTTACCGGCGAGGCGTATATCCGCAATACGCTGGGGATGCTGGTGTCGGGTGCAGCCCTTCCCGCCGTGTATGGCGCCGCCGCCCCCAAACAGAATACGGCGAACCTCAGGACCCGCGGCTTCGAGTTCTCCCTGAGCTGGAAGGACCAGGTCAAGCTGGGCGGCCATCCTTTCGGATACGGCGTCTCCGCCAATATCAGCAACTACGATTCGTTCATTACCAAGTACGACAACAACCCCAATAAACTGATCAGCGACTACTATGTGGGCCGACATCTCGGGGAGCTCTGGGGTTTCGAGGCGAACGATCTTTTCGCGACGGATATCGAGGCGCAGGATTATGCAGCCGCCGTGGACCTCAGTTATATCACGGCAGGCATGGGATCGGGCTGGAAGGCCGGCGACCTCAAGTACGAAGACCTCGACGGTGACGGGGCCATCGGAGTCGGTGCCAATACGGTGGATGACCCCGGCGACCGCAGAATCGTCGGCAACAGTCTGCCGCGCCTGTCCTACGGCTTCACCGTTTCAATGGATTATTTCGGATTCGACGTGAGCGCATTCTTCCAGGGAACCGGCGACCATCAGTGGTATCCGCCGCGGTTCAATTTCCCCTTCTGGGGACCTTACTCCAATCCGATGCAGTCCTTTATCCGGCGCGATTTTATGAATGATGTCTGGGACTATAACAACCCTGACGCCTACTTCCCGAGAGCCCGCGGATATATCGCGGAGATCTCCGGCGGCTATCTGAACCGGACCAACACCCGTTATCTCCAGAACTGCCGCTACCTGCGCCTCAAGAATCTCACGGTGGGCTACACCGTCCCGCAGAAATGGACGAGAAAGGCCGGGATCGAGAAGATCAGGGTATATTTCTCCGGGGAGAACCTGGCCTGCTGGTCTCCGCTTTTCAAGCACAGCTCGTTCCTCGACCCGGAGGCAATCATGCACGATGACTCCGAAGCGACGGGACGTTCGTTCTATCCCTGGCAGAAAAGTTTTATGTTTGGTCTGGATATCCAGTTTTAATACCGTTTCGCAATGAAAAAGATTTTCCGCATATCACTTGCCCTCGTGGCCCTTCTTTCGGGACTGTCTTGCGAAAAGGCGCTGGATAAGTTCCCCCTGGACGATATTACCGAAGAGGCGTATTTCCAGAATGCCACCCAGCTGCAGATATTTACCAATTCGTTCTACTCTTCCCTCCTTCCGGATGCACCCTACGACGAGCAGAGCGACCTCGTGATCGGAAACAACCCCAGCAACCTCCTGCTGAACGGAAGTTTCCGCACGGTTCCTTCCTCTGGTGGCGGCTGGTCGTGGACGACGCTCCGCAAGATCAACACCTGCCTGGGCAATCTCTACCGGTGCGACAACCCAGATACCCGGAAGGAGTACAGCGCCCTGTGCAAGTTCTTCCGCGCCTGGTTCTACTTCGACAAGCTGCAGCGGTTCGGCGACGTGCCCTGGATCGACCACGAACTGGCTTCTGACGAGGATGACCTTTACAATCCCCGCGACAACCGGGATGTCGTCCTGTCGCATATGATCGAGGATATCGACGAGGCCATAGCCGGCCTTCCCGAGTCCTATTCGTCGGGTAGTTCTTTCCGTGCTACGAAATGGGCCGCTCTCGCCCTCAAGTCCCGTTTCTGCCTGTTCGAAGGTACGTACCGCAAGTATCACGATGGCGACATTACGCTCTGGACGCTTCCGTCGGACGCACAGCCGGCCTCTTATTATCTTGAACTCGCCGCGGCCGCGGCCGAGGAACTGATGACAACGGGGCCCTATGCGCTCTATTCCACGAGTCAACCGGAGTACGACTATCAGAATCTGTTCTCGCAGTACACGGCGGATGCCGGAGAGTATATTCTCGCCATCGACTACGATTACGGCAACAAACTCTTCCACAATGCCACCGGGACCGCGCTGCTGCCCGCCTGCGGGAGGACCAGCCCCACCCGGAATTTCATCGACCACTACCTGATGGCCGACGGGTCGCGCTATTCCTCCGTTCCGGGGTGGAGCACCAAGACCTTTGCCGACCAGGTCGCGGGAAGGGATCCGCGTCTGCACCAGACCATCCGGATTCCCGGCTATACCTACACGACCGTATCGACCAACAGGGCATCCTTCTGCGATATGGATTGCTCGCTTACCGGTTATTCGGTCAACAAGTTCGTGATGCGGCCGGACAATCTGGTGATGAGCAACGTCCGGGACTACTCGTACAACGATATGCCGGTCATCCGTCTGGCGGAAGTATATCTGAATTTCGCCGAAGCGAAGGCCGAGCTCGGAACGCTGACCCAGCAGGATCTGAACAAGAGCATCAACCGGCTTCGCCTGCGGGCCGGGATGCCTGACATGAATCTCGCAGAGGCCAATGCCTCCCCGGATCCGTTCCTTACCTCTTCGGAAACCGGTTATCCCAATGTGTCCGGAGTCAACAAGGGGGTGATTCTGGAGATCCGCCGCGAGCGGGTCGTGGAACTGGCACTGGAAGGATTCCGCTATGCCGACCTGCTGCGCTGGGCCGCCGGCGAACGGATCGGGAAGGGTCTCTATGGCATGTACTTCCCGGGGCCGGGAGAATACGACTGGGATCGGGACGGTAAGGCGGACATCTGCCTCTACAGCGGTTCCAAACCCTCTTCCCAGGCTACGTTTGTGTACAAGATAGGCACGGACATCACCCTTTCCGACGGGAATAAGGGGTATGTGAATCCGCGTCCGACCTATACCTTCACCTTTGATCCCGAGCGGGATTACCTCTATCCGATCCCGACCGACGAGCGGGTGCTCAACCCCCGTCTGCTGCAGAATCCGGGATGGAATGACGGACTTAATTTCTAACATGTTAAATTTGCACGGATATGAAAAAGTATTTTTTGTTGATTGCATCGCTTGCGGTTCTGTTTGCCTGCGATAAAGAGAAAAACAAAGAAGAAGGCGGTGGAGGTCCCGGCACCAAGGCTACCGTCGTCCGGGTAGGTACGTCCACGTTGCTCTTTGATGCCGTGGACGCACCGAGCCAGACGCTCAAGGTCTATGCCGACGGCACCTGGACATCGGAATCCCCCGAGTGGATTACGGTCGATCCGGCTTCCGGAAGCGGTACCGTCACGGTTACCGTCAGCGTCCTCGACAATGAGTCCGTGGACGGACGGATCGGGGAAGTGGTTTTCGCACCCGAATTGACGGGCTCGACGACCAACAAGCTTACCGTCCAGCAGAAGGGAGACAACAAGGTGACGCTCAGGACCGGCGCCCAGCTTGCCGAGTGGCTGTCCGGACTGACGGACGCGTCGCTGGACGAGGCCCGTATCGCTGCGGATATCGATATGAAGGGAATCACGCTCAAGTCGGCCGAGGGATTCTCCGGCAGTCTCGACGGCGGCGGATTCGCCATCAAGAACCTGACGGCCGCGGGGCCGCTGTTCAAGGTCAACAAGGGACGGATCTCCGATGTCACGATCGATGCTTCGTGCTCCTTCGAGCCGGATTCCAATGTTTTCGGCGCCATCGCGGCCCGCAACGAGGGCGTGATCGAGGACTGCATCAATAAGGCCAATGTCTCGCGGACCATTCAGGGAAGCACCCGGGAGAGCAACCTGCTTGCCGGAGTGGTCGGTATGAGCGCCAATACCGAACAACCCGTCAAGGGCTGCAAGAACTATGGAAACATTTCCCTTCTGGTGGAGAACAACGGCTCTTTCACTTCGCAGGGAATCGCCGGAGTCGTGGCCTATACGATCGGAGCCGTGACGGATTGCGAGAATTACGGTGATGTCAGCCTCTCCGGCGGATATCACTCCGGGCGCGCCTGCCCGGCGCGGGATCCCAATGACCTCGACAATGTCGAGGCGGGAGAATTCTACAACAAGAAGGTCGGCTCCTCGGTCGGCGGCGTGGTTGCATATGCTTTAGCCGGTCTGAGCGGCTGCAAGAATGAAGGAAAGGTTTCCTGGACGGAGAGCAAACTGGAAGGGATGTCCACTTCTCCGGCAAGATTCTTCACCGGAGGTGTCGCGGGATGTTACTTCGTCGGAGCCTCCGATTGTACCAATTCCGGTGCCGTCGTCATCAAGGCCCTGACCAGCGACAAGAGTGATTATACCGGCCAGAACCACCAGCACTGCATCGGCGGCGTCTTCGGTGCGGTCAACAACCCGGCCGACGACGCTCCCAGCAAGAACAGGGGCGTGGATGTGAGCGGCTGCAATAATACGGGTGCCATAACGATGGAATCCTATGCCAGCAAGAGCTGGACCCATCTTGGCGGCGTCATCGGCTGGCCTGCATCCGACAACGACAACACCAACCCCAGCAACTGGGGGAAGATGTCTTCCTGTACCAACAGCGGCTCCATTACCGTCAGCGGGACCGCCAAATTCCGCTGCGGCGGTGTCGTGGGCGCCACGCCTTATATGGAGAGCTGCTCCAACACCGGGGATATCACGATCAACGGGACCCATATCGATTCGATGGTGGGCGGTATTGCAGGTCGTCACTGGGGTTATGCCCAGGTAGTCCGGAACTGCACCAGTGCTGCCAATATTACGGCTACGGTCCCTGTTGACGGAATTTCCGGCCTGATCGGCTGGATCAGCTGCGCCTCCTCCGCCGTGGTGGAAGGCGGCAGTGTTTCGGGCAGCCTTACTGCGGTAAGCGGCTCGAGTTTCGGTATGCTTGCCGGCGGTGGCGGTAAAGAAAGCGGCAGCGTTACGCTCGGGTCTTCCTCCGCTCCCGTCGAGGTGTCCGGTACCGTGAACGGAACATCCATTACATCCTCGAATGCCGCCGACCTCCTGTTCGGCAGCAGTTTCGAAAAAGCTGAACATACCATCAACTATGTCGTCAAATAAAGGGATTTTCACGATTTTGCTTGCGGCGCTCCTGGCCGTTCTTCCCGGTTGCCGCAAGGATCCGGAGAATGGGGGAGGGAAACCTGTTGAAAGTGCGGATCTTCTCGTCTGCACTTTCAACATCCGTTATCCCGAGCCGGCCGACGGGGATTACATCTGGGACAACCGCAAGGACGCGCTTTGCAAATTCATCCTGACCCGCAAGCCCGACATCATCGGGATGCAGGAGGTGGAGAAGGTCCAGGCGGAGTATATTCTTTCCAAGGTAAAGGATGAGTATGCCTTGTACGGTATCGGCCGTGAGAGCGGGAAAGATATCCTGCAGGTGACCGGCAGCGAGACATCCAATACGATTCTCTACAAGAAGTCCCGTTTTACCCTGTCTTCGAAGGGTACATTCTGGCACAGCGATACGCCTGGTCAGGTGGCTGCGAAGAACAAAGCCAATGATTACGGCTCCTGGCATACGACGCATCCCCTGTGCACCTCCTGGATCAAACTGACCGACGAAGAGAAACTCGGCCGTACGGTATGGCTGTTCAACACCCATTACCAGAACAACAAGAATGCGCCGAATGCGGCTTCCCTGCGGATGATGGAGAGCAATCTTCATCTGAGTCAGATGCCGGCCATCATCGGCGGGGCCATCGGATCTTCCTGTAAGGATCCTGTAATCCTGACGGGCGACTTCAACTGCGCGTCCTCGACGGATGAACTGCAGCAGCTGATTAAATTCCCGCTCGGGTATGCCCGGGAGGATGCGGCCAAGTCCAGTTTCCGCACTGTCAATACCTGTAACGATTACGGCAAGAACAACGGCACCCTGATCGACCACATTTTCTTCTGCGGCCCGCTCAAGGCGCTTACGTATTCGGTTGACAAGCGGGATTACGGCATTCTGTATATTTCAGACCATTATCCCGTCCTTACGGAATTCGCCTACAAGGACTGACGTTACTTGCCGACGTGAGGGGCGGCGAAGTTCATCATCCACAGCCAGTCCTGGAGAATCATCCCGTGATCGGACTGTTTGGTTCCGGCACGGCGGACATAACCCAGATTTTCCCCGATGCCTGATGTGCTGCCGGTTGCCGGCCATGCGACGTCAGGCATCCCTTCTTTACCCAGGAACGGCCATACCGGGCTGGCGGCCTTCACGGCGAGGTATTCCCCTTCCGTGTCGAACCAGGTGTGGTTGAATCCGTGCACCAGGCAGGCCCTCGGCGCGATGCAGGCGATGAGCATATGCTGGTCGAACGGCATTGCATACTCATTGTTGGCGTACTTGTAGTAGGCCTTGCAGAACCAGTGGGGATAGTTGCCGGTTTCCGAGGCGACGCTTTCTTTCCCGGGGGTGAGATGCTTGGTGAGGGGGGCGCCGCCGGAGCCGGTCTGGATGGGGACCACCACCTTGAACCGCTCGTCGAAGGCTCCGGCGATGAGGGCGGCCTTCCCGAGGCGGGAGACCCCGGTCACGACCACGTTGCTCTCGTCGAGGGCGCTCAACTCTCCTATGAGGTCCAGGCCTCTCATCAGGCCCCAGGCCCAGGCGGCGAGCGCCGTGGTGTTGTCGGTTCGGGATTCGTCCCGCGTGCCCCAGAGAGTGAATACGCGGTTGTAGGCATTGGCTGCGACGAAGGGTTCCGGGTCGCCGGTGATGTCCTCATAGCAGGCGGTCATCAGGGCATACCCCCTCGAAATGAGGAGATTGGTCGGGAAGAAGTACCGGTTGGATGGATCGATCCAGGTTCCGCGGCCGGAGGCGGCGTTATTCCGGCAGTCGGGGCCCAGCACCTGGGTGTCCGACATCAGATAATGGTTGCCGTAGTAGTTGAGGGTCATGATGACCGGGACGGGGCCGCTGGCCGAAGCGGGCCTGATAACCAGCCAGATGACGCTGGGACCGGATTTGTCGGCCTTGAACCACATCCGGTACTGCTCCCTCACGGCCTGTGCCGAGGGATAGCCGGCCAGGGCCGGGAGCGTTGTCGCTCCGCTTTCTACCTTTTCCCAGTAAATGGGGCTTGCGGGAGGCATCTGTCCGTACATTTCCCGCTGGAAAATGTCGAGGATCTCCGCCCGTCTTTCCGGCCACTGGGCGGCGGAAGTGAGTTTCTTACCGTCGGAGAAGGTAAGCGGATCTTCCAGCATCATTCCTCCGGTGGCGGTGACGACGACGCTGCTGATGAGGAGCCGCCCGTCGTTGTCCTGTGCGGGTTTGTAACTCGCCTTGGGACCGATCATAATGCGGTCGCCGTCTTCGAGACGGATACCGCTGACCATGATTTTCTGCCACTTGAGCGGGGTGGAGGCTGTGAAATGCTTGATTTTGTAGTCCTCGGACGGATGGTGGTCGAAATCGGAAGTGTAGCCGCTTGCTTTTACATTGTCGGGGCTCAGCGCCGCGATGCACCAGACATTGGATGCCGTGTTGGACCAGGTGGCGACTTCGACGGTAATATCTACTGTAATGTTGCTGCCGACCGGAATGCTGAATGGCGGCGTCATCAGGAAGCCTTTCTGTTTGCCGGGGGCGCCGAGTTCGATGGCTCCCGGCCGGATGAAGGCATTCGATTCGCTCACCCAGCCCTTCAGCCTGCTGGCGGGGAGCGCATTCGTCTGCTCCTTCAGTTGCAGGGACGGGGCCTCGTCCGGAAGGACATAGGTCTCCGGGCCGTTGGAGAAGGATGTTCCGTTATGGGGCCTGTAGCCCGAGGCGCCGCTGACGGGATCTCCCTCCCACTGCAACTCTCCGAAGTCTTCCGCAAAGATGACTCCGCTGGTGGATGCCGTGGGTGAAATGAGGGCGAAATCCTCCGTCGTCGCCTCAACGAGGCCGGAATGGTCGCCGGAATCGGGCTTGAGCACCTTGAAATAGTACTTCGTACCGGGGCGGAGCCCTGCGATGACGAAACGCGGCGCTTCCATGAATGTCCCGGTGGGAAAGTCGAATTCCTGCAGGGGAATCTTCCCGGCGGCATCCCCGTAAAGATAGGCATACCAGGGCTGCGCGATGTTTTCCTCGCCCCATTCGAAGGTAAGGGTCGAAGAGGTCTTGTCGATGAGGCTTACGGCAACGGCCGGGGGATCGGGACCGTCGTTCTCTCCGGGATTGTGCTCCTTGCAGGAGAGGACCAGTATCGTCAGGGTCAGTAAAACTGCGAAGCGGGAGGAGGTGCTCATGTCGTTATGGGTTTTGTTCGCGCAAAGATAAGCTGATGGTGCACTCCCGACCGGCAGGAATGCGGATGGAGTATCCCACGATGCTTTTGCCGGGGTTGGGGACGTCCCATTCCTCAGTGCCGGCGGCAGGCCAGATTTTGTATTCCGGCGTGAGGGAGGAGTCGTCGGAGGAAGCGGAGAGGAGCATGCGGTAGCCGCCCTGCTCCAGAAGAATGCCTTCTTCCGTTATTTGGGGAGAAGCGTCCGTGACCATCCGCCATTGAATGTCGGCAGGTGCCTCCGGAAGGGCCCGGATGGCGTCCGCAACGAGGAGTGAGTCATTGTCGAGGAGCAGAATTTTCCGGCGGGCGGAGGAAAGCTGTCCCTGAAAGACTTCGGACAGGTCGATGACTCCGCCTCTGGCCGCGTCGGTGTCAACGACATTGAAAATCGTCGCCCTTCCGCCCACGCAATGCTGCATGGAGCCTACCGTGAGGGTGTTGTGTGCCGGATTCCCCAGGCGGAACACTCTCCATCGCCAGGACTTCTGCTTCATGCTCCAGAAACTTTTCTTGTATTTGCTGAAGGCTTTTTCTACATCCGCATACGGCTGGGTTCCCAGGTCGCAGGCCCATCTCAGGCCGAAGGCGTCATATACAAAGGATCCCGCATCCATATGTCCGTGGTTGTCGGATGCGCTTCCTCCCTTGAATGCGAGATATCGCTCCTCCGGCGAGCCTTTCCATCCCGTACGGATCAGCACGACGGGAACGGGGCCTTTCCCCGAGAATAACTTTGTCTCGTCCGCCCCGGTTTTCCCGCGAGGCATGGTGAATTTAGAAGCCATACAAGCCGCAAAAGGGGCGAAGCGCATCCAGTCGCGGTCTACGAAGTACTTCCCGTCGCGAAGCAGGGCGATCTCGTTCGTGAGCAGGTCCGGTCGTGACTGCCGGGCCGCAAACCACCACATCGCATAAAGGGGAACTATTTCCTCGTCGCTGTCGGCGTAATTGAAACTCTTGCCGGAAGTGCCGGTCATATATTTCATGAATGTGCCGGTCTCCAGGAAGCCCGGCGCATCGGAGAGTCCGGCATCGGACTGATAAACCCCTCTCAGGATCTCAAGCAGCATTACCTCGAATCCGGTCCCGTATGACCAGTAGATGTACCCTTCGGGATAGATGCCGTCGGGGCCGTACATTTTCATCGCTTTCCGGTTGTCGGCCACGGCCGTTTCGAGCAGTTCCCGGCTGACCGACGGATACCACTCGTATGCGGCGACAGCCGCCGCAACCAGGCCGCAGTAGCACACCTGGTTCCAGTTTGTCTCCTGGGTGGTGAACCATTGCCCCTTGTATTGGCTGAGCGCAAAGCGGTCAAGGGCGGCCGCGGCTTCATCCCTGACTTCAGCCGGGAGGCCTTCAAAGCACCAGTCCAGTCCGATGGCTACGGCAAGGGCCATTTCCCCGGTGTCGAGAAAATGCTGTGTATGCCAGTCCGGGAATGCGCATACGGTGAGAATGTCCTCCCGGACCCGGGAAAGATAGGTGTCCTTCCCCGTCATCCTCCAGGCATAGGCGCAGAAGAAGATCCTTTCAAGCGCGTACCGGGACTGCTCCAGCAGCCGCACCCCGGAGGCGTCGAGCCTGTAGGCAAGCTGCACCGTGTCGTTCACGCATTCATCCGCATGCGAGATGATGGAATTGTGCAGCAGGGCGATATCTTTATTGCGCCGGATCTGCCTGCGCAACATTTTCTTTTCCGTGTTGTTCATCAGTAGCCGCGGATGAGGGATGTCTTTCGCGCTGTCCCAGTCGGGAATGACCGGGGCGCTTCGGGCATAAACGGATACACCGATAAGGAGCGCCAGAAAGAGGAGAACGATCTTTTTCATACTGTCTTGAAATGCATCACGCTCCGGACGGTCATCGACTCGTCGGCGGCGCTGAGGAAGGATACGGAGTAGCGGCGGCCGCCCTTTTCAACGTTCACGACCACGTGGCAGCCCTCGAAAGAGTCGGGCGCGATGTCTTTCATCCAGGCGGCGTCGCCGTCTTTGGCCCGGCGTTCGGCCGGCATGATCGTGGGGCAGATGATCCGGTCGTCCGGATAGATGGAGCGGTCGGAGATGAGTTCCATGCAGGGCGGAAGGTTGTGGAGCTGGTCCCAGACGCAGCTTACGTATACCTGGGATCGGAGGGCGGCGACGAGTTTGCGGCTCATCGAATTGTGCCCGTGGTGGTTGATCTTGGCGACGTTGGCGTAGCCGCAGACCTCGGCGATGTCGTCTTCGATAAAGCGGACCGTGCCGTCGGGGTCTCTGAATTTGGCGGAGAAATCGCCCGCCGTATAGAAGCGGAAAGGACCGTACGAGAAGACCATTCCGAGCGACATCGCGTTCTCGTTGAGTTTCTTCGGGTTCTGTGTTTTCTTCGCCTCGAAGAGGTCTTTGATCCGTCCGTCCGGATAGGCGATGCGCCCGTTGGCACTGATATTCCTCACCGAGAAGGAGGGATACTTCCCACCGTGGTGAAGCTGTACGATCTGGTCGGTGGCGCCGAGGCGGAATTTCTCGATCTCGAGGCCGCGGTGCTTCTGCATATAAGTGTAGAAGCGCTTCATGTGCATTGCCGTATCGGGGTCTCCGCCCATTGCGGTGTCCGGGATCGGGTCGTCGTAATCGGGCCAGCAGCGGTCGATGGCCTTGTGGAAGTTTAAGATTTCCGCCGCCTGGGAGAAGCCGCTGAGGGCGTATTCTTCGCCGTCTCGGATGATTTTCTCCGCGTAGAATTTGTCGCTGCCGGCGTGGTCGTTGTGATAATGGCTCAGAAGCATATAATCCACGTCTGTGACGGCGGGATTGACCCGGGTCACATAGCGGGCGATCCATTCGCCGGAATGGCGTTCCGCACTCGGAAGCAACGGAACGGCCTTCGGCCCCCGGGCCAGCGCATCAAAATCGCCGCAGTCCAGCAGCAGGGTCGTCCCGTCCGGGAAAATCAGGAACATCGATTCTGCCACTCCGGTATAGATGAAGTGGATCTGGAACTGCCCTTCTTTCCATCCCGGCCACTTCTTGCCGGCCAGCGTGTCCTTGCAGCCCGCCGCAAAGGCCTCTTTCCAGTCTGTCAGCCACAGGGCCGCCCCGCTCAGGAGGGATGCTCTCAGGAAATCTCTTCTGTCCATTGCGATTGCTAAAACTTTTGGTTTTATGGTTTATTTTTTGGGACCTTTCTTTTTCCTTTTTGCGTAACCTTCTACGAGGGTGGATGTTTGCACAGGCAGGTTTTTTTCCTCGAGGGTCGGTTCATTAAGGTATGCAGGAGCGTTTTGCGGAATCACGTACCCGTCAGTGAATGTTAATGCATTGCCGATTAAGTTAATATCCAGGGCTTTTTCCAGTTTGGAGAGCGTTTCCAGCGTCATGTTGACTTTCCCGTTCAAAAGGATTGAGATGTGTTGCTGTGTACATCCCAGAATATCTGCAAGATGCTTCTGCGTCCACCCGAGCTCATTCATCCGGTGTCGCACCTTGATGGCTATGGCGTAAGAATATTTTAGCCAATCCCAGTTATCTTTCAGGAATTGAGCTTCCCTTAAAAAAGCCCCGCTCCCTTTATGCTCATTTGCTTTGAGAAAATCTATCGTGTTCATTTTTCTTTAGCATAGTCATTTAACCCTTCGCCGTCGATAACACCATTGTCGATCAAATAATTTCTGACGTTTTCCATTTTTTTCAGTTCATTTAAGGTGTGCTGTCTCTCCTGCATAAGGTGAGTAAGTTTGATAGCCCCTCCGGTGATGAGAAATATACCATCTTCCAGTTTGATTGCATATAGGCGAAGCCACGAAGGATGTCCGGATATCCTGCTCCCTTTTGCTTTTTCTCTGGATAAGACCATTTCGGACATTCTTCCCGGTTCAAGAGGACGGAATAATTTATCGAGATCTGCTTCCGGACTGATGTCCAAAATTAAGCAGGAGAGCGAGGATGCATCGACAATAGTATCGTAGATGGCTTCATCTATGCTGGTGATCTTGAAGAAGTCGGCCAGGTCTTTCTTGTTTTCGGAGAAGAAGGACGTAAGAAAGTCAATGTCAATCCATTTGGCGAATGTTTCCGTCAAAATATTCTCCGAATCGCCGTCGTAAATTACGGCCCACAGTCTGCCGTTATTTAGAACATCCTCAAACTTCATTTTTATCTTTTTGCAAAGATATAAACAAATTTAATATTGTACAAACTGAAAATTGTTTTTTATTGAAAAATCCGGTTTATTTGAGTTTTATTGTCAAGGGTTTTCTGGTCGCTTCTATCTTGAATGCCTTAGGCCCGCCGGCGAGGCAGGCGACGACCGCGACTTCTTTCCCGGCGAGTTCCCGGTCGAAGCTGAGGGTGAGTTCCACGGAAGATTTGTCTCCGTTCCAGACGGCGCGCGTAACAAGCGTGCCGAAGCCGGTGGAAACGGTGCCGGGCTCATTGTAGGCAAAGTACCAGTTGAGGATGGGGGAGGAAAGCCCGGAGAAATTGTTCCAGCCGCCGCCCCTTCCCGTTTCGATCATGAAGTGCTCGTAGCAGTTGTAGGAATCCTCGCATTCCCGCTCCCAGTTCTCAAGTGCCGTGTCGGCGATCTGCCTGGCGAGGTCGGGGCGGCCGAGGTCGAGCATCGTCTTCCACAGGATCATCTGGTGCGGCATCCAGACGGTGCCGTTCCAGTAGCCGTCCTTCCGGTAATACGGGGCGCGCTGATCCACAGCGGTGATGCCGCAGTCGCTCCAGAGTTCGCCTTTTGTGAAGATATGGCCGAGCAGCGCTTCCCGCTGCGCATCGTCGGCGATGCCGGCAACAAGCGGGGTCACGCCGTCGAGACCCATATTGAAATTGACGCCGCTTTCCGTCTTGTAAATCCTTTCGGGGCTTCCGGCCGGGTTGTGCTCGACGTAGCCGAAATAGCCGGTCCCGGCATCCCAGGCATTATCGAGAATGCCTTTCGACATGGCCGCGATGTCGGCGTCGAACTGTTTGATATCGGCTGTGAATGGTTTCTTCAGCCTGCCATTTGCCGAGGCCTCGAGATGGGCTGCGAGGAGGCGGAGAATCTTGGCGCAGCGGATGTAATAGGAGGTGGAGACCATCGGCGTGGTCCTGCTGCGGAGCTCTTTTTGCGGACGGAGGGCCCATTGGGGCGGATAGTCGTCCCAGCCGCCGCTGTTGTAGAATATGTTCCAGGTTTCGAGCAGGCCGGAGGGCTTGCGGAAGCGCGGACCGGTCATGTAGTCGTAGAAGCGCTTGAGGCGGGGATAGATTTCGCGGAGTTGCTCCATGTCGCAGCCGCCGCGCTCCCAGACGTCGCCGATGGCGAGGATCTGCGTGGCGAGCGGCGTGCCGTGATGCACGAAGGGGGCCTCTTCCCCGGGTGCCGTCGTATATTGCCGGATGATTTCATATCCCCGGCCCGGATCGATCTCCGCCATCGCCCAGCCGATGAATCCGCAGTCCCAGGTGTAGAGACTGTTCCAGTTCTTCCCCGGGCAGAAATGCCGGATCGGCTCCCCGAACGCGTCGATGGGGTACACGACGTTGGTCAGCAGCGTCGCCTGCAGCAGCTGAACGCCGAGCGGAGAAGGCCGTTCGGCTTTTCCGTCCTTGCCGCTCCCGTCATTCCCTTTCCTTTCCGTCATTCCCGGGCTTGTCCCGGGAATCTCCTCCCCGCAGAAAATCATCATCCGCACCGTCGTGTCGCTCTGGGGGCGGAGCACCACGGGCCGCAGAAAATTGGCCGTGTAATGCCCTTTCCTGTCTCCTTTCATATCCTTGAACACATGGTCGTGCACCTTCCGGGGCATCAACTGCTCCAACTTAGCGCATCGCCATTGCCGGACTTCGCTCATCGGGTAGTCCCAGACGACGCCGTATGTGGCGTCCACTTCCGGATAACGCACCGTGAACCAGCCCTCTCCCTGCCTGAGCTCCGGCGTCCATTGCTCCGGCGTGCCGCCGGATTTCCGCACGGCCAGCTGCAGGCTGATGTTCTGCAGGAGGTCCGTCCGGTTGACGCACCGGGCCTCCAGCAGGACTTGACGGTCATCAATGATATGATAGGTGGCATCGACAAAGACCCGGTCTTTCCACTCGATCTCCTGGCGGTAGGTGATATGCCGCATGTCGGCGGATACGCTCCAGGGGTGGACATCCGATTCCCAGAGGGCGCAGGGAACCTTTACATTGCGCCTGTAAGCGCCGGGAACGAGGCAGAATTCCACCTGGATTCCGGAATGGAGATCGGCAATGTGCGAGATGCCGAAATATTCCTTCGAATAGGGCCCCCACCCGGAGAGACTCGTGATATCGTGCGAGACGGCACCCTCCGTCGTCAGAGGGAGCAGGACAGCGAGGCTGAGGGACAGCCATTTCAGTAGTCTGGTCATAAGTGCAAAGATAACTTTTTCCTTCGATAACGGGAAAATTATTTGAAATATGTGTGCGGACACATTTTATCCGCAACCCGCGTCTTATCTGTATATTTTTTGTATATTTGTCGGGATTGAACTGTTGCATATTATGAAGAAGTTTCTGCTGATCCTTTGTGTCGCCTCCCTGGCGGCCTGCTCCGCACCCCGCGGCAAGGTGCTTTTCATTGGAATTGACGGCCTCGCGTCCTGGTGCCTGGAAACGGCGCTGGACAGCATTCCGGACCAGCTCCCCAACTTCGCCCGCCTTCGTGACGAGGGCCTCTGGACGATGGAGAAGCGGGCAGTTTATCAGACATCTTCGGCCATCAACTGGGCATCCATTCTCATGGGGGTTCCTACCGAAATGCACGGTTATCGCAAATGGAATTCCGATTCTTCGGCGTTCACGCCCTATGCGGTATCGGCCCACGGAATGCCTCCCACTGTTTTTACCCTGCTGCAGGAGCAGCGGCCTGCGGCACGTTCCGTCTGTATTTATGACTGGAACGGCATCGCCCCGCTGATCGACACCCTGGCCGTTACGGAACATCAATTTGTGAAATACCGTCCGGACAGCCTTTCATCCATCGATTATACGAAGGAGTACGGCGTGCCGGTCATCGAAAAGGGAATGCCGGATCTGTTCTTCTTCTATATCGTGGATGTCGATGAGACGGGACACAAGTACGGCTGGGGTTCTCCCGAATACTATGCCTCCCTCGTACGTGCCGACGAGGCCGTGGGCCTTCTGCTGGACGCCCTGGCTGCTTCCCCGGATGCGAAGGGTACGGCGGTCGTCCTGACCTCCGACCACGGCGGGAAGCCGGACGGGAAGCACGGTACCTACGATATCCGTGATTTCCGGACACCTCTTTTCATCCGCGACGGCCGCGGAAAGGGAGAGATCTCTTCCTTTATGATGCAGTATGATGTCGCTGCCCTGATGGCGCAACTTCTCGGCCTTGAAATACCTGCTGAGTGGCGGGGGCGTTCTTCGCTTGATACTTACTAACCCGAAAATAACGACACGAGAATTGGCACGAGACCTTTAGCGTAACTTCCGACGCCGAAGTAAGGCCTCAAGATAGTAATAATCCGTGTAGTTGAGCGGCTTGTCGATGTCGGTTCCATCATTCATGTTCGTGACGGAGTGCATCAGGATGAATCCGTGGTTGGTCCCGGGAGCGGCAGTGTAGGCAGGGGAGGAAAGGCTTGTGACGGTCTTGTCCGCCTGCGAGAGGTACCGCTTGTCCCCGGTAAAGGAATAGAGTTCATACAGGCCGGATGCCATAACGGCGGCCGCAGCGGCGTCCCGGGGTGCATCGGGAATGTCCGGGGCGTTGTAATCCCAGTAAGGGACACCGTCTTCAGGAAGATTGGGATGGTGAATCAGGAAATCCGCGATATGCACCGCCTGGTCAAGGTAACGCTGATAGCCGGTAAAACGATAGGCCATCGTATAGCCGTAAAGTCCCCAGGACTGTCCGCGAGACCACGCAGAGTCGTCGGAGTACCCCTGTACCGTCTTTTTCTGGATGACTTCACCCGTTTCGGGATTGTAGTCCACCATGTGCCAGGTACTGTAATCAGGGCGGAAATGGTTGGCAAGGGTCTTGTCCGCATGGCTGACCGCCACCTTGAAGTAGGTCGAATCTTTTGAGATCTCACTGGCCCTGAAAAGCAGTTCGAGGTTCATCATATTGTCGATGATGACGGGGCAGGTCCAGCCTCTTCCGGCGCCCCAGTCCCAGCTTTTGATGATACCGGCGCCGCTTTGGAAGCGGGTGCAGAGGGATTTCGCGGCATTGACGATGACCGATTCGTACTCTTTGGTCCCCTTGAGGCGGAGGCCATTTCCATAGCTGCAGTAGATCATAAACCCTACATCGTGGGACTGCGTGTTGTACTGGATTTTGTCAAGAATCTCGGTGTGCCTGCGGGCGTGCTCCGCCCAATACTCGTCACCCGTATACTCGTACATATACCAAAGCGTTCCGGGCAGGAACCCGGAGACCCAGGAGGTAGTGGGAACGAATTTGACGGAGCCGTCCGGTTTGATGGACATCGGTATGCGTACCGTGTCGCCTTCTTCGCATTCGTCGATGAGATACTTCAACTGCTCGGATGCATTGTCGAAGGCTCCGGCGATCACTTTGAGCTGTCTGCGGTTTTCCAGAGCCGGCCGCGCCAGAAGGAAGGCTGCCGCCAATACGACAAGGACAGATACGACAAAAACCAGATACTTTTTCATTATAATACTGCTTTTAAAGTAACTTTTATCGTGCAGGAACTTCCAGCCGGGAGCGTTACCGAATAGCCGACGATGCATTTGCCGGGGTTGGGGGCATCCCAGGGTTCGGGGCCGACGGCCGGCCAGATTTTGTATTCCGGCCGGAGGGTTGGATCGTCGCTTTCTGCTGTGAGCAGCATACGGTATCCGCCCTGTTCCAGAAGAATGCCTTTATCCGTTATCGTGGCGGCGGCATCCGTAACCATCCGCCAGTCTATGACGGCCGGGGAATCGGGAAGAGCCGCTATGGCATCCGTAACAGACAGCGAATCATCGTCCAGAAGCAGGATTTTCCGGCAGGCGGAGGAAAGCTGTCCGGTGAAGACCGGCGTGAGGTCGACCGTCCCGCCCCGGGCTTCATCCGTATCCACGACTTCGACAATCCTTGCCTTACCATCCACATTGTGCGGCATACCACCCACCGTAAGCGTATTGTGCGCCTGGTTTTGCAGGCGGAACACTTTCCAACGGAAGGATTCCTGCTTTACATCCCAGAAATTGCCATTATAGGCCTTGAGGGCCTGTTCAAGGTCGGCATAGGTCTGAGAGCCGAGGTCGCAGGCCCATCTCCGGCCGAATGCGTCAAAAACAAAGGAGCCGGCATCCATATGCCCGTGGTTATAGGAGGCGTATCCGCCCTTGAAAGCGAGATACCGCTCGTCCGGTGAGCCTTTCCAGCCCGTTCGGATCAGCACGACGGGAACCGGGCCGCCGCCCGCCCAGAGTTTCGCTTCAGCGGCCGCGTTCCTTTTACCCGTCAGGGAGAACTTGGCGGCCATACAGGCCGGGAAGACGGCGAACCGCATCCAGTCCCGGTCTAAGAAGTACTTACCGCTCCTGAGGAGCGCAAGTTCGCTTTCCAGCAGATCGGGACGCGACTGTCTGGCCGCAAACCACCACATCGCATAAAGCGGATATAGTTCATCGCTGCCGTCAGAATAACTGAAACTCCTTCCGGAAGTCCCGGCCATATACTTCATAAATGTCCCGGTCTGCATAAAACCGGGAGCGTCGGAGAGACCGGTATCGGTCCCGTAAACGCCCCTCAGCATTTCAAGAAGCATCGTCTCGAATCCGGTACCGTAAGACCAGTAGACATACCCTTCGGGATATACGCCGTCGGGACCGTACATCGCCATCGCTCTTCTGTTGTCTGTTACGGCGGCGGTGAGCAGTTCCCGGCTGACAGCCGGATACCACTCGTAAGCGGCAATGGCCGCCGCGGCGAGTCCGCAGTAGCACACCTGGTTCCAGTTATTGTCTGCCGTGGTGAACCATTGCTTTTTGTATTTGTCGAGGGCAAAGCGCCTGAGCGTGGCGGCGGCTTTGTCCCGTACATCGACCGGGAGACCGCTATAGCACCAGTCAAGACCGATGGCCACCGCGAGGGCCATCTCCGCCGTGTCGAGGAAATGCTTTGTATGCCAGTCCGGAAATGCACATACGGTGAGGATATCCTCTTTGACCCTGGACAGGTATTTTTCTTTCCCTGTCATCCGCCAGGCGTAGGCGCAGAAAAAGATCCGTTCCTGTGCATACCGGGACTGTTCGAGCAGCCGCCGTCCGGAAACGTCAAACTTGTAGGCAAGCTGTACGGTGTCAGCAACGCAGAAATCGGCGTGGGCGATAATGGACTTGTGCAAAAGCTTGATATCGCTGTTGCCCCGTATGTTTTTGAGCAGCACGGCCTTCTCGGCCTCGTTCAAAAAGAGTCGCGGGTGCGCCATCTCTTTCGCCGTGTCCCAATCGGGCATTCCGGGGGCCAGGTCATCCCGAATCTCTATATTATATTTCCTGCCTTCGAAACGGATCTCCAGTCCGTCGGCGGAACGTGCCACCCTGACATCCGGGAGGGGGGATTCTCCGTGTGCCGATCCATCCACAAAGAGTACGACGGGCGTAAAGGGAGGAATCCCGTCCTTGCTCTCCCAACGGGGCCAGGCGCCGCTCCCGCCGAACAGGTGGGTGTCGGTCCAACCTTCCCCGGGCCGCTGCAGGATGGCTTCAAACTTTCCTTCCGGGCCATAGAGTCGGCGTAGTACCGACCGGTAGTTACCCGAGGAGAGCTCGAGCCCGGAGCGGGATGGTTTTTCAGAATAATCTCCGTAGAGGGATACCTGTATGCCATATCCTCCGCAGCGGAAGCGGATGGGATCGGGATTGTCGTGCCAGAAAATCCGCACTTCCCCCCTCTCTCCGATCAGCGTGTGGCTGAACACCTTCTGGCAATCGAATTCGGGCGTCCCGCTGTCCCTGTTCATCTTATAGTTCGGCACGATGTGACAGAAACTCGCAATGTGGTCTTGCTCCAGGAGAAGGGTGCGCGACCGCCAACGATACATCCAGTCGTTTCCGTCAAGGGACCAGCCCGTCATTCCCTGCCCGGTCGGGGCGGAATTTCCACCCGCGACGCAGAAACCCAGGTCGGCCGAATAGGCTTCCTGCATATACTTCGCCGAGGCCTGCCAGTGGGTACGATCGTAGGTCTGTCCGGCAAAATAAATCCTTGCATCCCCGTCGGGGCGCACGTTGAGGACAAATCCGCCGGCCTTGATGGCCTTGCGGCCTCCCTGTCGGTCGGCCGGAGAAGGTTTCTCCACGGCGGTCCAGAAAGGATGGTCCTCCGGGAGCAGCAGTACGCAGAACGACTGGGTTGCGAAATACGAGTCCAGCGGGGAATTGTAATGTTCAGCCAGGGCAGTGTTCTTTCCGCGGTAACCCACCTCGATCAGCCCGTTCTCCGAAACGGCGCCGTGGTCCAGGAAATATTTCAGGTCTCCGGACATCAGTCTCCGGGCAAGGCCCGGATCCATATCGCCGTTGCCATTGATGACATTCCAGCCGATGGCGGCGTCGGCGGCGAACCGGTAGGTAAGGCTGCGTCCCCAGGGAATGTGTCCGCTGCTGCGGGAATACAGGTAAGGGGCCGTACCCATAAACTTGGAGGAGATGTCCCGGATTCTGTCCCCGTACCGCGCGCTCCAGAGGGGGTCGAAGCGCAGAATCCAGTTCATATAGAGCTGGAAACCCCAGAGATTGTAGTAGTCGAAGCCGCGGTTGTCACCGTCGATGTACCAGCCGTCACCCCTGTACCAGCCCAGCAGCCGCTCCAGCTTAGCCGTATGGTATTCCCGGTAGCCGTTGCCGCCGTGCTCTTCCAGGAAGCGGGTGGTCAGAAGGTGGAACAGGTAATGGTTGTTGTCCCAGGTAGGGTTGATGGAGTTCTTCTCCAGATAGGTCAGGAGGTTCTTCTTCTGAATATCCGTCAGCGGGTCCCAGAAACGCTCCGGGGCGAGGTACAGGCCCAGCACGATGCCGGATCCGGTCTGGTCGGCCTTCTGCGGTTCTCCCCAGTAGAGCGGGTCTGAAGGGTCCGTTCCGTGGATATACGCATTGATGAATGGCTGCGTGATGGACCCATTGTATCCCGGTACGTTGTCCTTCCCGGTCCCGACATAATACTCCACCACTCCCACCATAATCCGCTCCATCTCCCGGATACGGTCCTCTGCGGACGGCTTCATATATCCCGCAAAGGCACCTTCAAGGGGTGGAAAGGAGAAAATCCCTGTTTCGGGGTTGACGTAATTCATCACCCCGGAGATGATTTTCTCCGCGGCCGCCACCCAGGTTGCACGCGTGTATCCGGTGTAAGGGCTTGTTTTCAGATCATATGTGGAGGTAATTTCCGTTTCTTCCCAGGCCGAAGAAGGGGAGAGAAGCAGAAGCGAAAGGACAAACGACAGCAGCATGGTTACTTGATACAGAAGGGTTCGGAGAATTCAACCCGCACGCCGTCCGGGTTGAGGGCATTGTAAATCCAGCGGCGGGTGAGGCCGATACCGGGTTCGCCGAGCTGGGCTGTTCCGCCCCGGGCGCGAAGCGCATCAATGGTCGCCTGCATATCCATTGTCTGCAGGCAGGGGTGGGAGAAATCAGCCTTGCAGGGACTGTAGTGCTCGATGGTCTCCAATGAGGAACCGAGGCGCAGGTAGTGGATGGACCGGCTCCCCTTGTCCTCTCTGATGATTTCGCGGCAACCGAGCACTCCTATCCAGAACGGGTCGGAAGAATTGACACCCGGCGCGGGCAGTCCTGCGTGGAGAATATGCTCCGAAAGACGCCGCTTCGACAACTTCTTCCCTGTACATTTCAGATGTTTGCCTCCAGGCAGATATTCGATGAATTCCACCGGGTTCCCATCCGCATCGCGGCAGCTGAAAGCCTTTTCCCCAGCCTCATCCGTCGCGACATCGGAAACTTCCCAACCTTTGGCGACAAGGAAATCGTGCATCCTATCGGCGGAACTCACCAAAATGGAAACTTTCAGGAGACCGGTCCCCGGGGTAACGTTTTGATCCTCCACCAACTGGATAAACTGCCGGTCATTTACCTTGAAGGCCAGGACCAGTCCGTCATCACTTTTATAGCGGAAGGCCTCATCGAAACCGAGGAGTTTCCCATAATAGTCCCGCGCCATTTCAAAAGAGCTCACCCTGAAGGTAAGCCCCGAAAGACCCAGGATTTCAGGGACGTCCTGAGCAAAAAGAGAGAGACCCCAAAGAAGGGCAAGGAAGAGGGAAACAATTTTTTTCATTTGTCAAAACGGGCCGAGTGCCTTGGAGAGTTCCTTCATCTCGGCGGCAGAATACTTTTTGAAATTGCGGAGAATGTCCAGGTTGGACTGCACGATGGCGTGGCTGTCCATCCCAATGCAGACGGCGTCCGGGCCGTCCAGGCTCATCGCGTATTTGATGAGCGTGGGAATGTCGATTCCAGCCCGGTTTTCCTTCGGCCGGACGAGTTTCATCAGCATAACGCCCATCCCCTGCGCTTTGGCCGCCGGGATGGCAATGCCCTCACGGTTGGAGTAATGGGAAGCGTCCCACTGGTTCATCGCGATGAGCATCGTCTCAAAGTCCCCGCGGTCGCACATCGCTTTCGCGGCGTAGGCGTCGGAATGGCAGGAGAAACCGATATGGTCGCAGACCTTCTCGTCTTTCATCCGGTGGACGATGTCAATCAGATGCCCCGGCCGGCTCATTTCCTCCACGTCCTCCAATGAGTTGACACTGTGGATTTTGAGTTCTTCCAGATGGTCCGTACCCAGGCGCTTCAGGCTGTCCTCGATTTCCGCAAGGGCCTCGTCAGGATTGCGGGCAGACACTTTCGTGGAAAGATAGACTTCCTTGCGTCGGGTCTTGAGGACCTCGGCAATCCGGACTTCACTATAGACTTTTACCGTGGGCTTGGGCTTCCCTTTCGGAAGAGCCAGCGAATTGTCGTAGGCGTGGGCCGTATCCCAGTAGTAGAGACCGTTGTCCAGGGCGAAATTGAGCATCTCCCAGGCCTCCTCGTCCGTGTCGATGTGGCAGAAACGGCTGCCCAGGCCGAGGACCATTTTGGGAATCACGGCTCCGGTCCGTCCCAGAACGACTGTCGGAAGGCCTTTCGCGTCGTAACGGTTCTTTTTCTTTTTTCCTGCACACGGTGCGGCAGACGTCGGCGACTCCGAGGCTAGCAGGCCGACTCCGGCGGTGGAAAGGCCCGCCATAGCGGCAGTAATACCTACTTTTTTAATAAAATCTCTTCTTTGCATGATTACCATTATTAAAAACTATGGACGTATCCCGTAACGCCGAAGTATTCTCAATATCTTTTTACGAACAGAATTCGCCCAAAGCTGATAGCCGTAATCTCCGGGATGAACGCCGTCCAGGGTGGTGTCGCCCCAATCATCTTCTGCATTGGACGGAATGTAATAGACATCCTTGTATTTTTTTACGGCAATTTTCATCAGCGAATCCGCCATGGCGATTTTTTTACTTTCCCCCAAATTATGCCCTTGGTTGAAACTCCGGCGATGGCGGTAAATCGTCCCCATGAAAATGAGCGGGACGCCCGGCTTTGCCGACTGAAGAGTCTCGATGAAAGGAAACAGATTATGGTTTACCGATTCTGCATTACCATTTGAAAACGCATCGAACACAAATGCTTCTACATCGGCTTCCATCAAGGCTGCCGCAAACTGAGGTTCCATCCTGCAGTCTCCACTAACCCCGAGATTACAGAACAGCAGTCCCGTCTGACGCGAGAGAATGGCCGGTACCGTAATGCCGGAGCGAGTGGTTCCAACTCCGTGCATAAAGCTGGAGCCGTGAAGGCAAATTCGGTGGGAGAACGGCTCCGGACCAGGCTCCAGAACTGATCCGCTGATTACGCCCACCTGCACCGAAGCGGGTTTTGCAGACAGCGGAAAATAGATTAGGCATTCTTTCACGGAACCCTCCATCTGCTCGATAAGTTTTTTGACCTTGCCGTTTTCGTCGCTACGCTCATAGCAGCAGTTTCCTGCCCATTGCCACCGGTCGCCGCTCTTGATGTACAGATCAAATCCATGGTCGGCAAAATGAGAATAAGGCGTATTAAACCCGGAACTAAAATCTGCCTTCACGGCGATTACCGGAGAATCGGTCCGGAAGGAGACCATGACCCCTGCCGACATTTCAAGTAAATGACGATCCTTACTGGTCCATCCTCCGAAACGGTCGAAATCCATCCTCTGGTAAGGCATCGGAGTATCCCGGAACACTTTCCCGGTGAGGGTCAGTTCAGTTGCTTCGGTGAACGTGTATTCATCAGCATGGTTCTGTCCGACCGCCTGGCCCGTTGACAGGACAAGCAGAAACGCAATGAATAAAGCCATGCTTTTCAAGAGTTTACTCTTCCGGAAGATCATAAAGGTCATAGTTACCAATGGTACCACCGTCCAGCGAGGTCAGGACCGTCTCGTCTTCCATTACGTACAATTCCTGTATTATGGGTGGAGTGTACTTTGATTTGATGTTCCCGGTATGTTGCATTTCGGTTAATTTACAAGGGTAAGGGTCGTGGTTACAGTAGCAGTAGAGCCTGCAGATACGGTGAAACTGTGGCCGACCAGCGAATATCCGGAAAGGGTGGTATCCCAACTCTGCTGGCCATTGGGACCGACGGGGTTCCATACCGTAAGGGCCGGGCTGCATCCCGAAGCCGAGACACTCAGTCGGTATTTCTGCGTAATGTCACCGAACGAAAGCTCGATGTATCCGGATTGCTGATTGACAGAGGCTTTGGTCATCATCCTCCACCAGAAGGTAGTATTCCTGCCGCCTCCAAGGGATCCCGGAACCTTAATATTGTCAATTATGACGATATTGCCGGCACTTGTCAGTTTGACCGTCCTGGATGCCGATCCACTAGAGAGTATATTCCCCTCCATCTCCAGATCATCGCTGTCAAGGACGGGAAGCATATTGATAACGGCGCCCTTCTCAGTGGATGAATTAATGATGGAAGTGAAATTCGCGGTCCCGTTGGGATTGAACTTTTTGTTCGCGCCCATAATGGTGCTATGGGAGAAATTCGAGCACATGAAAACATCCCAGCGAGTGGAATTCTTTCCATAGCTTGAGAGAGAAATTCCCTGCGCCTCGACCTTGGCATAATCGCAGGCGCCGAGGTCCTCGCTCCAGCGGTGGCCGAAGGCATCGAAGACAAACGATCCGGCATCCATGTGTGCGTGGCTGCTGTTGGGCTTTCCGCCCTTGATGCCGAGGAACTTGTCAGATGACGTGCCCGTCCATCCGTCGCGGACAATCACAACGGGCGCCGTATCACTGCTTGACGGCGTGGATGACGGCCATACCGAAACGGAAGGTGCCGGGACTGATGACGGAATGGTCATATTCGCCGCCATAATGGGGACCATCGGAAGAAGTCTCACATCCGCACAGTCAGAATAGCTGTCCAGAAGTCTTAACTCATTGTAGAGAAGTGATGTATTGGAAAGCCTGGATGCAAGGTACCACATGGCCAACTGGGGCTCATTGCTGATAGGGGAGCAGTCGGAATAACTGAAAGCCTTACCGACTGACCCGTTCATCATAAGCATCCAGCCCGCCGTGTTGTTCCAGGAAACGGTGGAGAATAGTCCTCCGTCGCTGCCGAATACACTGTTGAGCGCAGCTATAAGCAGCATCTGGAAATTGGTGCCATAGGCCCAGTAGGAATACCCTTCCGGGAAATTACCATTGGTGTAACTTGCCGTAATCGCAGCCGGATTGTGCGAGATGCAGCTTTCGATGATATTCTTTGCGACGGTCTTGTCTTTTTCGTAAACCGCAAGAGCTCCAAGAACGACTCCCGCATAGCAGACCTGGTTCCAGTTGTTGGTAGCGCTGGTGTAGTCCGTTGAGGGGTTGACTGTAATTGCCTTGTTCACCAGCGCAGAATGCGCGGCTACTCTTATATCGTATGGCAACGAATAATAGCACCAGTCATATGCGATGGCAACTCCCGCAGCCATTTCGGCTGCATCAAGGAAGTGTTGTGTCCCGTTCCAGTCGGACAGCCCGCAGGCAGCCGTGAGGTCGCGTTTTACACATTCGAGATAGCGGTTCATCCCCGTCATTCGGTATGCGTAGGAACAGGCGAAAAGTCGCCTGAGCGCCTTACGGGATTGAGAGAGTATCCTTTTGCCCGACGCATCGAATGTGCGGGTGATGGCGGATGATTCCTGGGTGTAACTGTCAGCCAGCGAGATAATGTCGTCGTGAATGCCGGCAAGTACCGGATTGGCCGCCCTGTTCGTCGTGACCTTCGTCTTCAATGAGGCAAGTGCATCATCATCCATCAGGATACGTGGATGCCCCATCGTGGAAAGTGAAGCGTAGTTGAAGGTGCCCGACGGATCTGAAGACGAATCATTCGGTTCTTCCACAAAGCCATTAACGGGAGTAACATCCTCCGGAGCGTGGTATCCCCACTCCCAGGGGGTTCCGACATAATATGAATTGCCGCCAAGTGCGACGATGGGAATCTTTCCAGTTATGACCGAGGTGGATGCGGCAGGCGCGGTGACCATTGAGGACAGGTCTGAACTTGAGGAAATGACATAGGTGGTACTGCCGTGTACGCCGAAACTGCCGGATGCATAACACGAGGACGCAGTAATATTGCCCTTGCCCTCCAAGTAGCCTATTACCAGTCCGTGATAGGATGCCGTGTTGTTGTAGGCAACGTATCCGTATTCCTTACAGCGGTTGAAGGCGCCGGGAAGATCCCACATTTCTCCGATCATGCCGCCCACAAAGCAGATATTGGAGTATCCGGACGAGTTGTTTTTTGTCCAGGCAACCACGTTGCCTTTGTTCACGCCGTCATTGATGACAAAGTTGCCTGGAGTAAGGCCAATCAGGCCGCCGACTCTTGCTTTCCTTCCTCCGGTCGCATTATGGATATATCCAGTATTGACCGGGGAATTGAGGGTGACCGGAGTGGCGCCCTTCTGCATCCAGAGTCTTCCCACAACGCCACCTATATTGAGGTAAGTATCGGCATCTGAAACACTGATGTAGATTTCTCCGGAGTTGGAAAGGTCGGAAAAAGTGACGTCTCCGCAAAAGGTGGAGATGATGCCGAAGACTCCGCCAAGTATGGCTGCCGTATTGTCGGCGTCATAGACTGCTCCGGAATTGGAAAGCGAACTGATTTCTCCGCCTCTGGCGTGGCACGCGCCTATGACTCCTCCCGCTGTATAGAAGAAGTCATTGTTCGAGGTCTGTGTGGTGGCTTCCACGTTCTTGGAGCCGTACACGCTGCCGGTATTGCTGCAGGAAGTGATGTTCACCACGGCATCGCAGCCGGTCCGGCCCGCCACTCCGCCGAAGTTTCCTCCGGCGCAGCGATAGTGTTCGCCTATTACCCCGCTGTTGCTGCAGTCGCCCATAGATACCATGCCGTCCTGTGCAGTCATATCGGCCGATACCATATGGCCCAGCGTACCGACGATACCCCCCATCGACATACCATGGAATACCTGCGACACCTGGGACGGGGCATCATCGGAGCTGTGTTTGTCGGAGTAGCCGCTGATATATCCCTTGGACTGAATCTTTCCGCTGTTGGTGCAGCCGGAAATTGAGGCATTGTGGCTGCCGTATTCACACACCTGTCCGACGATTCCGCCGTAGTGGCAGTTCACGATTACGCTCGGAGCCGACGTGCCGTTGAAGAATGTGACAGAGCCCTGATTCACGCAATCATAGATATTGCCTGAACTACGGCCTGCGATACCCCCGACTCGCTGCCATTTGTGCACCGTTGCGGAAGAAGCGGTAACCACATCGCTCTCAGACAACGCCTCAGTCCCATAATACTGCACCTCAGTGGCAACATTCGTGGTGCAACGCTGCACCGTATGACCAGAAAGGAGAGTAGATACCAGACCGCCCGCACAGAGGTTGAGATTCTGGGCCGAGCTGCTGCTCTTTATAGTCATCGTCCCTGCAACAGTAAGGTCGTGGATGTCAGCATTGGCTACACCGAAAAGGCCATAGTTCAAGAATTCACTGTGCGTCTTTGTCAGGCTGAAACCGCTGACCGTGTGGCCACCCCCGTCGAATTCATTCCGGAGAACATTATAGGGGCGCACTGTTACGGCCGGATCGATTTTTCCGTTGGGCCCGATAGGGCTCCACGGGGCATAGAAAGAGATATCCACATCGGCGAGGAGCCTGACTACGCCGCCGGAAGTTCCGTCGACGGTAAAACGCGTTACGGGGCATCCCTTGCTGGTGAGTATTTGGAACTCCTTCAACTGCTTGGCGCTGGAGATTCCTCCACCCGTACCCGAGATGCTGGTTTTCCAGCGTGACAGGGGTTGCCGGACGTGGGAGCCGACGGGGAACGACTTATCTGCCCCCAGCCATATCACCCGGCCGATCTTGGAATCATCGTCCAGGGTCGCCAACATGTAGAGACCGCTGTGCGCTACGGTACTCATAGCGCCCATCACAATCTGGACCGAGGCTGAGCCGGACGACAGGTCCAGCCCGTCCGTGAAATTGACGGTCACGTCGCCTCCTCCCATACCGGAAAGAACCAGACTGTTTATCGTAAGATCCTCCGCTGCAAAACTCAGTTCCAACAGGGACGCTGTCTGGGTAAATACAAGCGGAAGCGAACCCGTGTCCGAATGTCCTTCAAAGCTGGCCGCCAGCGGTTTTTCAACATCATTGGTGCCGTCAGAGGCAATATTCTGGACAGTAAAAACACTGCCCCCATAGACGGCTGTTATCGAATAATTGCCATCCTGGGAAACAGGCACTCCCTGCCCTTCGACCTTCGGAACGAAGCGGGTGGACGGTCCGGATGATTCCGCCACATAAGTGTATGTCCCGGCTCCGGAAGTGACGCTGATCTCGTCACCGGCCACCCATTCGGTGATACTCTGTCCACCAACAACCGAAGTAACGGTCTTTGTATCGTCTATACTGGCCGATAAAGTAACAATACCGCCATTAAAGGGAGTATTGCTTTCCGGAGCCTCCGGCTCTTCAACTTTAGTACAGCACAACAGTCCTCCGGAGAGGAGAACTGCCAATGCCAAATGTCTGTAAGGGATATTCATTAATCTTATTCAACTTCGTGATAGCTCCATTCCCAGGGAGTGCCTACATAATATGCTGAGCCGCCAAGGGCGACGATAGGGATTTTTCCATCCGTGATGGACGTTGATGCGCTTGGATCGGTTACCATCGAAGACAAGTCCTCAGCAGAGGATATCCTGTAAACAGTGCCTCCGCTCAGGCCGAAACTGCCTGCCGCATAACAGGCTGAGGCAGTTAAATTACCCTTTCCTTCCAGGTATCCGGCAATCAATCCGTGGTAGGAATCAGTATTGTTATATGCGATGTAGCCGTATTGTTTGCATCGATTGAGTTCGCAGGAAAGGTCCCAGATTTCGCCGATCAGTCCTCCGATGAAGCATACGTTACTGTAACCGGATGTGCCGTTCTTGGTCCAGGCGGTCACGTCGCCCTTGTTGACACCGTCATTGATGATAACCCTTCCCGGCGTAAGGCCGATCAGGCCGCCGATCCTAGCCTTCTTTCCGTTGTTTGCATTGTGGATATATCCTGTATTGACCGGAGAATTCAAGGTAACCGGGGTGGCGCCTTTCTGCATCCATAGCCGCCCCACGATACCTCCTATATTGAGGTAGGTGTCAGCAGCTTCCTTGTTGGTATAGACGCTGCCTGAGTTGGACAGATTGCGGAAAGTGACGCCTCCGGAGAAGGTGGAGATAATGCCGAAGACACCGCCGATGATGGCTGCCGTGTTGGAATCATCGACGTACACATTGCCTGAATTGGTAAGGGAACTCAATTCACCACCACGTGCATGGCAGGCACCGATGACTCCACCCATCGTTTGGAAAAAGTCATTGTTGGAGGTCTGGGAAGATTCGGCGCTGGTCTTGGCCCCATGGACGCTCTTTGTGTTTGTGCACTCCGTGATGTTGATCACTGCATCGCAACCGGTACGACCGGCCACGCCGCCGAAATTTCCGCCGGCGCCGTTGTAATTGCGGCCTATCTCACCATTGTTGGTGCATCCGTTCATAGATACCACGCCCGGCTGTGCAGTCATATCGGCCGAAACCATATGACCGAGAGTACCGACAATTCCACCCAGTGACATTCCGTGGAAAACCTGAGATACGGAAGAAGGGCTGTCGTCGGAACTGTGCTTGTCGGAATAGCCGCTTATCCGGCCTTGTGAAGCGATGGTGCCGATATTCGTGCAGTTAGATATACTGACGTTATTGGCGCCATATTCGCACACCTGTCCGGCTATACCGCCGTAATGGCAGTTGACTATGACCGATGGAGCAGAGTCACCGTTAGTGAATTTGATCGTCCCTTTGTTTTCACAGTCGCTGATATTCCCAGAGCATCGGCCGGCTATTCCGCCGACCCTCTGCCATTTGTGCGATGTCGCCGAAGATGCGGTGACGACGTCGCTTCCGGAAAGGGCTTCGGTTCCATAGTACTGTACGTTGATGGCAACTGTGGTCGTGCACCGCTGTACGCTGCAGCCGGGGCGCAGCGTCGAGACCAAACCGCCGACGCAGAGGTTTAGCTTCTGCGCCGAACCGCTGCCGATGGTAATCTCTCCTTCTACATTGAGGTCATGGATATTGGCCGCCGCCACACCGAAAAGCCCATAATTGCAGAAGCCGTCATGCACCTTGTCCAGGCTCATACCACTGACAGTATGTCCGCCGCCATCAAATTCGTTACGAAGGATCTTATCATCAAGAATGGACTCTCCGGGATCCTGATTCCCGTTAGCGCCGATGGGGCTCCACGGGATGAAGGAGGATATATCCACGTCTGCAAGGAGTTTGACGGCTCCGTCAGGTGTTCCGTCTTCCGTGAAGCGAGTGAGTGGACTGCCATTGCTGACAAGGATTGCATATTCCTTCAGTTCCTTGCCCGAAGATATGCCGGCGGGAGAGGTCTTCCATAAGGATAGCGGCTGGTCGATCAACGTTCCGACAGCCAGCCTCTTGGCAGTGCCTGCCCACATCACCCGGGCGATTTCACTATCGTCTGCGCACACGGCACGCATCAATACTCCCTCGTCCGCGCTGGTACTCACCGCCCCAACGACAACGGGCACGACGGCCGGACCACTCGAAAGGTCCAATCCGTCCGGAAAGTTAAGAGTCAGGTCACCTGATCCGTTCAACCCTGAAAGCGTGATACTTTTAAAGTTCAGGGCTTCCTTTGCAAATGTCAGTCTCAGAAGGGAAGCCTTGTGCGAGAAATGCAGATTGATTTCGTCATCCTCGGCTAAGAGATCCTGTACCGAAGCAAGAAGCGGCATTTTGCTGCCGTTTGTCCCGTCTGCCGCGATGGTCTGGACCAGGGGAAGGGCGTCATTCCCATAGGTCGCATCCATCGTATAGACGTGGCTTGACGCGACCGGTATCCTGTCCGCCTCCGTCTTGGGAGAGAAGGAGGTGGACAGACCGGAATTGTCGGCGACATAATAGTATGTCGCCCCTTGATAGCGGATCGTAATCTCGTCGCCGGCTGTCCAGCTCACCGCTCCGGATTCGTCGACGGACGTCCGGGTAGGAGATTCTCCTGCACGGAAAGATACAAACTCCTTGGCTACTGGCTCAGTGGCGACTTCCGCATCCTCGCGGGTGCAAGAGACCAGAAGAGCCAGTGCCGTAAGCAATATTGTGGAAAAACAATGTTTCATACGCTGCAGGATTATCTATAAAACTGTTATACGTTTGCGACGATCACACACTACGATGCAGGCTGATAAGCCCCGGGCCACCAGGAACCCGTGCCACGGCCAATGTGACGCTGGTCGTAATTGAAGTATACCCAATCGGTAAAAGCACTGGAGAAACCATTCAGGCGGTTGTAGATATCTGTCCTGGTGGCAAGTGTCGGGGCCGAACCGGCGATATTGCCGTTCCAGGTCCAGCAGCCGTCTATCCAAGCCAAATCGCCGATGTCACTCATCAGGCGGTTACTGGAACCACCTTCCGGAGTTCCGGTAACCCAGTTAAGTTTGCCATAATGGTTATAGAAGATATCAACAGCCGTATTACCTTCATCTCCCGCGATGGAGTAGATATACGACGCATCCGTTTCAGGGACGATGATGTTATTGGTCAGCTTCAGATTGGCGCTGTATGTGCAGACCAGCGCGAGCGGTTTGTTGGAGAAATTCGTCGTGAAAGCGCCTCCGGATTCTTTGCGCCCGGGATCTCCGATGATGCTGCTGTTGGCAATGCTGGCCTTTCCGGCGACAACCTCAAAGTAGAACCATGCGAGCCTGGAGACATTAACATCACTGTCGGAGATGCCGGTATTGTAGGAACCTCTTACGGAACTGTTGTACATATAGAAGTCCTTCGCCCGTTCGGCATAATATACGCAGCCCCACCTTGTGGAATAGTTAGCATCGAACGAACATTCGGACAGGTAGATGGTTGAAGAATTGTTGTTCTGATAAATAGCTCCACCACCGTAGGCGTGATTTCCGACAAAAGAAGCCTGCTCGACGGTCATATTCATCGTGCCGTTCGTGATCGTTACAGCACCGCCCTTGTTGCTTCCGCTTGCATAGCAGTTCTGGAAAAGCGATTTTGCCTTGGTTTCGTTGCTGGTATTTATTTTCAGATTACCGTTGCACTGGGTCATTACGGCGCCGCCGTTACCGTCGGAATAGCATCCGTCGAAAGTACAGCCCCTTATTTCCAGCGTTCCCAGACTTCCAGTTCTCGTTCCGATTGCTCCGCCTCCCTGAGCAGCATAACAATTCGTGAAGGTGCAGTCCCAGAGCGTCAGGTTGTTGTTGGTAGTGCGGTTGTAGCAGATGGCTCCGCCCCATTTGGCCGAAGAGTTATTCTCGAAACTGCTCATCTTGATTTCTGTCCCCTTTGTCCCGGCGACATAAATGGCTCCTGCATCACTTGCGGTCGCAGTATTGTCGATGAATGCGCAGGATTCCAAACGAGAACGGGTGTCCCTGGTGCTCAAGGCTGCGGCACCGGGAGAGGTGTTCCTGGCAAATGTCACAGAATCGGCGGAGAAGTATTCGGACCCGGTGATACGGATACCAGCACCGAAATTCCCGTTTGATGCGTGAGTGTTGTCCTTAACATAGCAGTTTTTGAGGGCAATGGTCCCGACCTTATAACAGTCAAGGGCGGCGGAGATGCCGGACCCGTCTTCATCGTTTTCCGCGTAACCGTTAATAAATCCGATTCTCTCGAAGGTGACGTTGACTTTGCCGCGGATAATCATCGCCGCATGGGAATTGTTGCCCGTGAAATTGGCGCGGTTGGAAGCATCTGTCCGAGCGCCTCCTTCGGCCGGATAGTCTCCTTTAAAGGTCAGGTTTACAGCTTCAGATTCGTTGAACTCAATCTTATAGGGAGAGGGCATCTCATAATTGCCCGCGCCCAGATGGAAGGTTGCTCCGTTGATGGATGCAAGTTTTGCCGCATCCGTATCCGGGTCCGTACCTGCAAGCGTCAGTTTTTTCCACATCTTCTCGGCACTCATCGCATTGGTCCAGCTCATACCGTTCTGGTTGCCGGCGCCGCTTACCGTGACGTAATAGTTGCCGCCCGTTTCCACTTCGCCCATATCCAGAACAGTGCCTGCAGCCGTCGCTGCGGCAGTAATATTCTTATTGAGGTAGTAGGTACCGGAGACGTCGTCGCCTTTATAGTACTCGAACTTGAGTCCTTTCGCATGCGCTACGCCGGAAGCAATGGCAACATAATATGTGCCGCCTTCGCTGGACGGGAAAGTGGTGGTAATACTGGAGGCGCCGCTCTCAATGGCCCCGGCTGCAGGGACATCGCCCGAGCAGTCAACCGAGACCGTGCCGCTCAAATTGCTCCCGTCAACGCTGCTGATAATAACCTTGGTTACGTCTGCAGGAACGGTGAATCCGATGAAGGCATTCACGTTCTTAAAGGCCATGGTCTCGTTTGCACCGACCTTGGCGACGGCAATGTTGCCGGCACCAAAGACGCCGGTTTGTGCAGCGGGGACAGTAACCTTCACGGTCGTACCGCTGACCGAAGAATAAAGGGCGGCGGGATAGACGGCATAAAGCATCGTAGCGCCGGCAGGCACGGAACCCTGGAAGCTACCACTGGTGTTTCCGATGCCATCCACGAGGTCGAAGTCCTGTACAGAAGCGTCGCTGCAGTAAACCTTGAGCTGATCGCCGTCGGCCCATTTGATGGATGTGCCGTCCAGTGTGGTCTTGGTTTCCTCGCAGGTCGCTGTCAGGGTCTTAAGAATGTAGCCCTCGGGAATTACCTCGTCTCCGGGGATTTCGGGCGTGTTGTCGATTTCCTTCTGGCAGGAAAAAACTGCCATGGCGCAAAAGGCGCACAGAATTACGGTGTAAATCTTTTTCATTGCTGTTCCTCCTGTCTTATTCATTATCCGGAATATCATACGGATCGGTAATAACGACATCGTCTGTCGTGCCGTTGCTTGCACAAAAGACGAGTTCAATATCCAGAGACATTACATAAGTGGACGGAGAAAGATATTCCCGGCCAGATACTTGAGATTGTTTTGAACGTGTCATTTTATCTATATTTATTATTTGTTATTGGTCTATTCAACGGGAGAAAGGGTGGTTGTTATCGTCACACTCTGTCCGGCCGGGACGGTAAAGGAGTGACCGACTATGGTCTTTCCGTTTTGCGCGTTGTCCCAGGTGCGGGCGCCGTCATCAAAGTGGGCAGGCTTTGTCATCATCCGGGGTGTTATGGAAGAGACGGAACTGGAAACTTCCAGCCGCATCTTCTGCGTTATATCCGGGAAGGAGAGGTCGATGTACGAAGCCTGTTTGTCGACGGAGGAGCGGGTCATCATCCGCCATTCGACGTTGGCGGGGGAGGAGGATGCTGTGATTTCGTCGATGACGACGAGCTGCTTGTAATTCGCAAGTTTGACGGTCCTGATGGCCGAAGATACGCCTCCCAACGCGGGGGCCAGATTGAATACGCCACCCTTCTCTGTCTCGGTGTCGATGACGTTGTCCAGCGTTGCGAACCCGCCGACGTTGTGTTTTTCGCCGTTGACGGTAAGGGTGCTGTGAGCATAATTGGTCATCACAAAGACATCCCATCGCATCGAACTCTGCCCGGGGTCCCAGAAATTGCCGCCTGCGGCGGAAATAGCGATCTCAATAGAGGTGTACTCCGGAACCATCAAATCCTCTGACCAACGTTTGCCGTAAGCGTCAAAGACGAAACTGCCTGCATCCATGTGACCGTGGTTACGTTTGGCCATGCCGCCTTTCACCCCGAGGAAAGTGTCTGTTTCAGAGAAACTCCAGTCTCCGTGGACAAGGACCACCGGCGTGTCACCCTTGCCGCTCCAGAGATGCTTTGAAGGATGATCTATGGGCTTCGAGAAGTCGAGGCCGTCGGAGAAGAGGGCGCACATCGGAATGAGCCGTGTTACATCCGATTCGGTGTAGTTGTTAAGCAAGCGCTGCTCGTTGTAGAGCATAGAGACATCCTTGAATTTCCATGCAAACCACCACATACAGTACTGGGGATCGGAATAGCGCCGCGTACAGTCAGAGTAGTTGAACACCTCGCCGGAAGGGCCGCTCATAAAGAGCATCCATTCGGCGGTCTTCCGTAGGTCCGCCTCCTCGTCAAGCCCGCCGGTATTGCCGAATATCTTCTCGAGCGCTGCGAGTAGAAGTACCTGGAAATGAGTACCGTAACTCCAATAGGAATACCCTTCCGGATAATTGCCGTCCGGGCTGTAGCTGACACCGATCGTCCTGCCGTTGTTGACAAGGGCTTCTTCAATCCTGCGTGCGCAAAGCTCCTTGTCTTTCTCATATAGGGCAAGGGAGGACATCACAACGCCGCCGTAGCTGACCTGGTTCCAGTTATAGTCCATATGGGGGTAGTCGTGCGACTCGCCGGTCACTGCAAGGCAATAATCCACCAGCACCCTGTGGGCCTGGCGGCGGAGCGAAAGCGGGAGATTGTAATAGCACCAGTCATAACCGATGGCGACGGCGGTGGCCATCTCGGCCGCATCAAGGAAAGTCGCCATCCCATTCCAGTCCGGGAAGGAGCACACCGTCTGCATATCTGCCTTGACCCGGGTCAGGTATTCGCCTCGGCCGGTCATCTTGTAGGCGTAAGAACAGGAGAAAATGCGCTGCAGGGCTTTGCGCGACTGCGTCATGATACGCCTTCCCGAAGCATCTAACTTGTAGGATATAGTATTGGATGAATTGAGACTCTCGTCAGCGATGGCCATAATCATATTGTGAGCCCTCACCAGTGTGGGGTTCTCTTCCGGGGCCTTAAGCACCTTGTTCTTCAGCGAGACAAATCCCAGGCTGTCAATAAGAAGCCTCGGGTGGCGCATTTCTCCCAGGGACGCATAGTCGAAAGTCCCCGTCGGATCCGGCGCCGGATCGTTTTCCTCTTCCTTGAAATTGATGTCGTCCTCTCCTCCGTTTTCGACGATAAAGATCTGGTCTTCATCGTTCGGGGCCTTGTAGCAGGAAGCCAGGGCCGTGGCGGCGAGGATAACGGGAATGAATATTTTTTGCAGAGCTTTCATATCAGTCGTCCTGAGTGTAAATCATAATTTCTTTTGTGACGGAATCGGTCTTGAAGCCGTTGTCGGTGACAGTGAGCGTCACGGTGAGTACTTCTCCCTGCTGGACCGGAGGCAGCAGGGGGTCGATGTCGCCGATGACGGATTTGGTGGAAGCCAGTTGCTTCACCTTGCCGTCCGGGGCGGCGAAGATGGACGGGTTCTGCTCCGTGAATTCCACGCCTCCGATGTTCCAGAGCCATGATTTGATCTTCCCGTCATCAGTGGATGTGTCGGTGAACTGGAGAACCTGTCCCTTGTACACGAACTCGGGAGACCAGGTGAAGTCGGCTTCCGGCGGGAGGTTCTCGTCTACGAAGCGGATCACCCGGGAGCAGGTGTCTCCGACGTTGCGGCTGGAAGCCACCGCAGTGAGCCTGATCCGGAAGGAACACACCTCGTCGGAGGTGATGACTTCCGACGGGACCTCCTCGAAGGAGGCCTGTCCGTCGCCCCATTCCCATTTATAGACGTCTATTTCGGCTCCTTCGGCCGACGACAGGTTGGTGAGGACAACCTCGTCGTAGAGGTTGTACACCTCCTTGTCGGTGGTGAAATCGGCTTTTACCCTGGCGCTTGGTTCGTGTTTGCAGCCGGCGGCCGCTCCCAGCAGCAGGGAGCAGCAGAGCGTACCGAATAACAGTTTATGTGTCATTGTCTTCATCTTGCAGGAATGTATCAATAGACCCAGCCTTCACGTTTTTTGAGATTGGGGTTCATCTGGATCTCCACGAGCGGGGCGCTCCAGGGCCACATCTCCTCGACATAGTACCAGTCGTACTCGAAGCCTCTCTGGCTCCATAGGTTCATCCCGCTGTGGACGTACTTACCCTGGAACTTTGACTCCTGGTAGGTGCCCCAGCGGATCTCTTCGAAGTAGTTGACCCCCTCCTGGCAGAGTTCCACGCGGGATTCATAGCGGATGGCTTCGAGCATATCCTTGACTGTCGATGCTGTCACCGGAGGCATGCCTGCCCTCGAGCGAATCTCATCCACAAGGGCCTTGGCTTCGGGAAGCCTGCCCAGATGGGTCAGGGCCTCCGCATGCTGGAGCTGGATCTGTGTGAAGCGGATGATCGGCCAGTCCGTACCGTCGTATTCCCTGTCATCTACACTGCCGTCGGTCACGAGGTATTTGTAGTAATAATAGTACATTGACGTGGTCACATCCGGCCAAAGGTCGGAGTTATCCACCGTATTTTCGTTCTTGTAGAACGGCCAGCGAAGCTGAAAATTCCTGGGGACACCTTCCATCGCGGCAGTATAAAGGCGGTACTTCTTGTATGGCGTTATCACAGTCTTTCCCAGTCGGGGGTCACGGTTGTCGTATGCTTTGCGAAGCCTCGCTTCGTTGCCAAGATTGATGTAGTTGGCGTTGTAGAAGGATTCGCCGATCCTCTCTCTTGCTGCCGACCGCAGCTTGGAATACTTGCTGTTGGTGTTGAGGGAATCCCGGAGGAACCACACTTCCCTGAGGGCCGGATCCGTATCCTCCCAGGCGGGGAATACCTGCGTCCAGGAGAATGGCGTGCCGTCGGCATTCTGGTAGCTGTCGACAAAGTCAACCGACGGCTTGATATTGTTCCAGCCGTAGAGATGACTCCGGGTTCCGATAACCATCTGCCAATAGGAAGTATAACCGGAAACGGCGGTACTGAATTCGAGCGGGAAAATCATTTCGACATTGTGTTCGTTATTTAATGCGAAAACATCCTCCCAGGGGCCTTCCCACAAGCCGAAGCCACAGGCCTTCACCGACTCGAAATCAGATACTGCCAGCGTATAAAGGTTGTTGATTTCGTTCTCGGAGAGTTCCGCGGTGCCCTGATTGACAATATGGCCGAGATTGGCTGCAAGCCACATCCGTGCCATTCCGCGGAGCGCATACGCCATACCCTTCGAGGGCTTGCACATCCTTTCTCCCGAGAGGTTGTTGGTCTGGAAGAAAGGATTGTCAATGCAGGCATCGCAGTCATCGATGACGGCCTGCCAGACCTCCTCCCAACTGCTCTGGCCCCGGTTGCACTCCTCGTTGTTGACAGGTTCCAGATAGAGAGGAACCCCGCCGAAGAGCATATTTAGCCGACTGTAGCAGTAGGCCCTGATCATTCTGGCTTCGCAGTAATACTGATTGTAGAGCGCTTCCCCGAGCACATCCTTTCGGATGCCTTCCATCGCCGCGTTGCAAGCGTGGATAGTGGTATAGAGCATCCTCCATTCCCATTCCGCAATCGTCATATTGGAATTCTTGGAAGAATTGGAAAGATACGACAGGGGTGAGCCGTTGGCAAAGTAGTCAGATGTAAATGAGCAACCTTCGATGCCGATCCGGTCGAGCCCCATCTTGCCGTTCTTGTTAAGGTAGGTCGTAATGCTCTCCCATCTGTAATAGAAGGGATACATAAGTCCGTTAATACCGGACTCAGACAGGGAAGGGGTCGTCCACATAGAACCTGTGGAAACGGCGTCCGTCTGGCTTTTATCGAGGAAACCCTGACAGGAAAATGACATTGCCGCTGCTGCAAGCAACATCACAAATGACAGTATGCTTTTGCTTTTCATCTTTCCACTTTTTTAGAAACCGATTTGGGCACCGATGCTTACACTCCGGGTCAGCGGATAGGTGATGCTTGTGCCGATTTCGGGATCCAGTCCCGGATAGGAAGTCAGGGTGAACAGGTTGTCCGCCGACACAAAAACCCTGGCGGTCGAGAGGCGGGCCTTCGAAATGAGTTTCTCCGGGAAGGAATAACTCAACTGGAGATTTTTCAGTTTCACGTAGTCGCCCCGATAGTGGTAGAAGCCCGACGGCTTGTTGTTGTTCATATTGGTATTGAGGGTGAGCCTGGGATAGGTCCCCGCAATGTTGTCGGCGGAATAATGGTCGTCCGCAATCCTTCGGGAGATGCTGTAGCCGTTCTGGACAATGGAGGTGTTATAGTAAGAACTCGTCCAATTGAGCCAGAAGTCGAACGCTCCTGTAAACAGGGCAGACAGGTTGATGCCTTTCCATGTGAAGGAGAGGTTGAGGCCGATGTTCCATTTCGGCTGGCTGGAGTGACCGGTGAAGTGGCGGTCGTTGGCGTCTCCGTAGTCGCCATCGCCGTTGCGGTCAGCATAGATGAAGTCGCCGTACCAAAGCTGGCTCTTATCCAGGGTGTTTACGCCGCAGAACCGGTATCCGGCGGCGATCATCGCCTCGAGCCAGGCCATATCCTCCGGTGTACGGATCATACCGTCCACAGGACCTGCCGAAGGATCAACGGCTCCGGAGCCGGAGTAGCCGGCTCCGCTACCGCTGTAGAGATCAAACAGGTACTGATCACCAAGGATGTGGTCTTCCAGGACGTAGCCGCCGAATCCGGACTGGGCTACATCCTCAAGGTTGTTGAGATACTGGATCCGGTTGCCGTCCCGGTCCACCTGCCAGCCTTTTTGGAGCTTGCCCTGGTATTTGGTCACGACGCCAATGTTGTAGGCGACGTTGAGTCCGATGGCATACTTGAAGTCCTTGCCAACGCCGTCGCGCCATTTTACACTGGCTTCAAAGCCGGTGTTTCGGACGCCGGCGAGATTCGCCCAGGAGCCCGTAACATTGCCCATCGTAGCGTAAAGCGTCGGGCGGTAGAGGATGCCGGAGGTGTTCTTGATATAGTAATCAATCTCGCCGCCGAGCCTGTCGTTCAGGAAACTGTAGTCAAGGCCGAGGTCGAAGGTGCTGGTGGACTCCCAGACCAGATCTGTATTGCCCAGAACATTGGTTATCAAGCCGGATGTCTCTTTCCCAGCGGCCACGACATTAACGGCGCTGAAGGTGCTCTGCCAGGCATAGTTGCCGGAATTGTTGTTGCCGGTCTTGCCCCAGGATGCCCTTAATTTCAAGGTGTTGAGCCAGGAAGCGCCGCTCAGAAAAGACTCCCGGGCAATATTCCAGCCGGCGGAAAATGAGGGGAAAAGGCCCCACCGTTTCTCGGGGGCGAAGCGTGATGAGCCGTCGTATCGGAGATTGGCTTCAAAAAGGTAACGGCTGTCGTAGGCGTAGTTGACACGTCCGAAAAATGACATCAGTCCCCATTCCGAGGTCGAACTTCCGGAAGAAATCAAATCGGAATAGGCAGACATTTCCGTAATTGTCCAGTCAGGGGAAGACTGTTTTTCAACAGAAAAATTCCTGTTGCAGTAAGTGTTCGTCGTGAAGCCAAAGAGGGCTCCGACGTCGTGCTTTCCGAAAGTGTTTCCGTAGCGCAGGAGCAACTCGGTATTGAGTCTATAGGTAAAATACGCCCGGTTATCGTTTGTGGCGGCACTGAGGACAGATTCCTCAAAACGGGAGTCTGTCACATAATCCCATCTCCCTTTTTCAATGCTGTAAGTGTTGTAGTCCTCAAATGTTGGGGAAAAGTTGCCGGTAGCCTCGAGGCTTAGCCCCTCGTAGAGTCTGAATTTGGCGTACATACTGGCGTTGAGGCGATAGACAATGTCGTGGCCTCCTCTCCCGGACATTGCGCGGAAGTTGTTGTTGGCGTTGTTGTTCTCTTCAGATTGGAGGGCGACGACGCCCCATTTGTCGGCCTCGCCGGGATAAATGCCGGGGGTCGTTTTGTAGAGGTAGTCGAATGCCTGGTTGACGTCTGCAAGCCCGTAGGTCTGTCTCTCGCCGAAGACGCGGGCGCCAAGGGTAAGCCACTTGGTGACATTGGACTCGACGTTGAGGCGGAAGTCTACCTTCTGGGAACTGCTGTCGAGGCCGCGGGACTGCATGATGCCCTGGTTGTCGTAGTAGCCGAGGGAGAAGTAGGCCTTCAGTTTTTCGGTGCCTCCCTGCATCGAGAGATTGTGAATATGGGTAAATCCCGTGTTGAAGAGTTCGCCGTACCAGTCGGTGTTCGGGTAGGCTATCCTGTTGGGCACTCCGTACTGGTTGAGCATGTCCGGAAAGGCCTTCGCAATCTTCCACTGGGCAATACTGCCGTCGGAGAAGATGTGGCTCATACCGATGTTGTCACAGGCCTCATTGACGAGGGTCATATGTTCCGCATAGTCGGACACCCAGCCCAGAGTGCCGAGGGAAGGAAACTTCCAGGCCCCGTTGAACGAATAGTTTACCCTGAACTTGCCGGCCTCGCCGCTTTTGGTCGTGACGAGGATGACGCCGTTGGCGGCACGGCTTCCGTAAATAGCCGTGGAGGAGGCGTCCTTCAGGACCGTGATGGAGGCGATGTCCTGCGGGTTGACATTGTCCATACTGTACTCGATGCCGTCCACCAGGACAAGCGGGTTGTTGTTGTTGAGGGTACCGTTGCCCCTGACCCGGAGGGTGGCGCCGTCACTGCCGGGGCGTCCGCTTGTCTGGGTTACCGACAATCCCGCCGAGAGACCGGCCAGGGAGGAGGACGCAGAGGTAATGGGCCGGGAGGCCATATCCTCTCCGAAGTTGACCGTGCTGACTGCGCCCGTCAGGTTGGCCCGCTTCTGCACGCCGTATCCCACGATGACGACTTCTTCGAGATAGTCCGTGTCCGGCTCCAGCGTGACGTTCAGGACGCCGCCCCCTTTCGGGACCGTTTCGGAATGGTCTTTATAGCCGATAAAGGAAAAAACGAGGGTCGCCCCGGGCTTGACGCGCAGGCTGTATTTGCCGTCGAGGTCTGCGGAAACCCCGTTCGAGGTCCCGCTTTCCATAATGCCCGCGCCGGCAAGAGGTTGTCCGGTTTCATCCAGAACGATTCCCGAAACGGGGACTTTGCCATCGTCCGGGGCTTTGACGACGGGGGGCGTCTCCTTCCGGTGCACCGAAATTTTTTTGCCGGAAACGGAATACGACACATCCTGGCCTGCGAATAATTGGCCGAGCACCTCTTCAATGGTCCCCGACGTGGCGACGATAGATACTTTTCTTCCCATATCGATGCCTTCCGTCGCGACCACGAAGTCAAAATCATATTTGGCTCCGAGCGCAATGATCGCCTGCCGGACCGTCACATCGGACAGATTGATGCTGATGCTCTGTCCGGATAGATACACCGTCCAGAGAAGGGCGAATATCACTGATGCGGCTATCCGTTTTAGATTGAAAATCATATTGAATCGTACTTCTTTTCAATTCAATTACGTTTGAGAACGGATTTGCACGTAAGAGATTTGAAAAAAAATATTGCCTACACGTAAAAATCCTTATATTTGCACGTAAAAATACACTTAATTCCATGGGTATCTTCCGAAGGCCGGGAAGGACGGATCCCGGCAAGTCAATCAGGGAAATCACGGCGTCGATACGGGACGGAAACGAGCGTGATTTCAAGCTTTATTTCGAAAGCCGCTTCGGGCGGCTCTACAATTATGCGCTCTCACTTGTCTCGGAAGCCTCTGTCGCAAAGGATCTTGTGCAAAATGCTTTTCTGAAATTGTGGCAGAACAGGTCGAAACTGTCCGAGGACCGGTCTGTCGATGCCTTGATGATGATCACGATCCGAAACGAGTTTCTGGATATGAAGCGGTCTCATTTCGAGAGCCACAGGGTAGGTATGGAGGAAGCCGGCGCAGTGTCCGTGCCCGGGCAGAACATTGACCTTAAGGATGAGTTGGCCCATTATCTCCGACTTGTCAATAGTCTCCCCAGGAAACGGCGTGAAGTGTTTACGCTTTCGAGAATTCAAGGCGTTTCCAATGCGGAAATTGCCCGGAAGCTCGGCATCAGCCAGCGGACGGTCGAGACGCATATCAGTCTTGCGCTTCGTTTTCTCCGGAAAAATGGATATAGTGAATAAATTTTTACGTGTACAACGAATTTCGGACGTATTTATTGAAGTAATGGATAACAGGAAATTTGATAATCTTCAGCATATATTCGACGCTTTGCCGGACGATTGTGACCTGCGGGTCAAGGACGAGGTGAGAGCGGTTGTCTTCGCCGCATTGCCGGGTAAAGGCCGCAAAGTCCGCAGGATTGTTTTCGTGGCGTTGCAAGTCGCTGCGCTCATCGCAGTCGTTTTCGCTCTATTTACACTGTCCCGGCCCAGCTCCGTTCCTGTTACCCTTGAGCGGATCCATGCCTGCGCCGGAGAGATGCAGACGGTTACCCTTCCTGACAGTTCGGTCATCTGGCTCAAAAGCGGAAGCGACCTGTTTTATCCGGATACCTTCAGCGGCAAGGAACGGAAAGTTTTCCTGAGTGGTGAAGTGTATGCCGAGATCAGCAAAGACCCCCGCCATCCCTTCATTATCGACCTGGACGGCAGCTCTCTCGAAGTGTATGGAACAAGTTTCGGCCTGAAGGCATATCCTGAATCTGATTATATCGAAGTCTCCCTTGTTACTGGCGCGGTGAAGACAGTCGTTCATACGAAGGACGGCTTGACGCACGAGAATTCGCTCCGGCCGGGTGAACGGCTTCGGGTATCCCGCACAAGCGGGGAGTACACCCTGGCATCCTTCAATCCGGACTACTTCATCCCCTTCAAGGACAATCGAATCTTCACTTTTGACAACCTTCCGCTTTCGGAAATCATCGCGAGACTGGAAGAAGGATTCGGCGTGGATATCGTTCTCCTTTCAAAGCCGGATCTGTCGAAACGTTTTTTCGCCTATTTCCCCGGCGGAGAATCGTTGGATGAAATCCTGAATCACATCTCTCCCGGTCTGAAATACAAGGTTGTCGAAAGGTGACCTTGCGACGCGGCGGGAGTATAAATAGGTAATATGAAGAAATTGTTATCGACGGCGCTTGCCTCACTCCTGTCCGTATTTTTCTACTGCGTTTCGGCGCAATCATTTCAGGTCTTCGACCTGTCGGGAGAATGGGAACTTTCCGACGCCTCTCTCGTCCGGGTAAAATGCATTTCTGCAACCGTTCCGGGTGATGTCCACTCCGCTCTACTGAAAGGCGGGATCATTGAGGACACCTATTTTGCGGAGAATGAGATGGATGCCCTCTGGGTCGGCCGGACGGACTGGGTCTTCCGGCGCCGCTTCACCCTGAATGGGGATTTCCTCTCGCATCTTTCGATTGTGTTGCGGGCGGAGGATGTGGATACGTTCTGTGACGTCAGCATCAACGGTCACAAGCTGGAGCCATGCACCAACCGCTTCCGCAGATGGGAATGGGAAGTGAAGCCTTACCTCAAGGAAGGGGAAAATCTCATCGAGGGATACTTCCACAGTGCCGAGGTCGAATCCGAGAGGCGTGCCGTGGCACTGGATCGCCCGATACCCTTGATCGAAAACATCGGGAAGGTCCCGCACATCAACCTTATCCGCAAGCCCGCCTGTCACGGTGGCTGGGACTGGGGGCTTACGCAGATGGTGACCGGATTCTGCGGACCGGTACAATTGCTGGCCTCGGATATTGCCACTATAAAATATGTATGGTGCGACCAGGATCATTCCTCAAAAGGGCGGGTCGGCGTGAAGGTCAACGTAGAAGTGGAATCCCCCTCGGGCGGTGAAACGACCCTGAATGTCCGTTTAGGCTCTTTCTCCAAAAGCAGGAAAGTCTCCCTGAAAAAGGGCGTCAATCTTCTGGACGTATCGTTTGTCGTGAAGAATCCCCGCCTGTGGTGGCCGGCCGGTATGGGAGAGCAGTCGCTCTATGACCTTGGCGTGGAAATCGACGGCTCCGTCTACGCTGCCAGGCTGGGCCTCCGTACTATAGAGATGATCTCGGTTCCGGACAAGGTCAACGGGAAAGAAGGCCGGAGTATGGTCTTCAAGGTCAACGGCAGGCCGGTTTATGCCCGGGGGGCCAACTGGATTCCGTGCGATGCCTACGAGACACGGCAGACCCCGGAGCGCTATCGGGACATCCTGTCATCCTGTCGGGATGCGAATATGAATATGGTCCGCCTCTGGGGCGGAGGACAGTTTGAACACGACCCGTTCTACCGCATCTGCGATTCGCTGGGGCTGATGATCTGGCACGACTTTATGTTCTCCTGCTCCACCTATCCTTCTTCGCCGGAATTTCTTTCGGAGGTAAAGGCGGAGCTGACCCATCAGATCAAACGGCTCCGCGACCACTGCTCCATTGCCATGTGGTGCGGCGACAATGAATGCGTAGGCGCTATGGGCTGGTTTGAGGTCACCCGCAAAAACAGGGACTGGTATGTCGGTGAATATGACAAACTCGTAAAGCTCAGGGCGGAGGTTGTGGAAAAATACGACCCGGGAAGGGTCTATTGGCCGAGCTCTCCCTGTGCAGGCCCTGGAGACTACTCAACGGATAACTGGAAGGAGGATTCAAAAGGCGATATGCACCTTTGGTCAGTATCCAAGGAAGCACTTCCGCTCGCGAATTATTATCAGACACATCCTCGTTTCGTTTCCGAATTCGGTCACTCCTCTTTTTCCAGACAGGGACTGGCAAAGCAGTATTGCCGCCCTGGTCAGGTATCGCCCTGGTCCGAAGATTTCAAACATCATCAGAAAGAGCAAATTGTTGATGGAAACGCTATTGTAATGGAGCGGATCGCCCTGCATTTCGATCTCCCTCCGAAAGCGGAAGATTATTTCTATCTGTCCCAGGCGGAGCAGGCGCTGGGGCTCAGCACGGCCGCCGAGTGGTGGAGAACCCTTGAGCCGGATTGTATGGGTACCATTATCTGGCAACTCAACGACTTCTGGCCCGGATCATCGTGGTCGCTCATCGAATATGATGGCGCTTGGAAACAGAGTTGCTATGCCGTGCGGCGGGCGTATGCGCCCTTCGTGATTACGGCGGTGCCTTCCGATGGCGGCGCCGAAATAAAGGTCGTGAATGACGGCGGTGAGAAATGCACGCTTACCGCCCGTGCCGAAATCTGGTCCTTCTCCGGATCGCTGCTGCAAAGTGAGGATTTCCCCGTGGATGTCGCGTATGCCGCTTCAGCCAAAGCCGGAACCCTCCCTGCCTTGGGAAAGGATATTTTTTCGTTCCTCAGCCTACTGTCTGAGGATGGGACTGTTCTCGCGACGCATACCTGTATTTCCGGAGAATACAAAGATTGTCCTCTTGAAAATCCGGACATAAAAGTGACGGCTATCCCAAATGGTTCCGCCTGGCGGGTCCGTCTGGAATCGGATCTGCCCGCGTTCTTCGTGTGGCTGGAAGCGGAAGGCGTTAAAGGACACTTCAGCGACAACGCCATCACCCTGCTCCCCGGGCGTCCGGTGGAAGTGACTTTTACCCCGACGGACCGTGGGGCTTCTTTTGCCGGTTTTGAGCGTGCGTTGAAAGTTAAGGATTTAGCATCTGTCTACTATGATCCGTCGAGAAGCCTTTAAGATGTTCCTGAAGCCGGGCTTCAAGGACGAATACAAGCGCCGTCACGCGGCGATTTTCCCGGAACTGAAACAACTTTTAAGTGATACGGGCGTCCGTAATTATTCCATATATCTGGATGAGGAAACGAACACCTTGTTCGCCTATCAGGAAGTGGAGGGGGATGCCGGTTCCCAGGACCTTGGTCAAAATCCCATTGTGCAGCGCTGGTGGGCCTATATGGCCGACATTATGGAAACCCATCCCGACAATTCCCCTGTTTCCATTCCCCTTCCTGAGATGTTTCACATGGACTGACGATGACTGATTGACTCGGGCTAAACCAGAAAAAGTGGGGGCTAAATGTACTTTATCTCCGAAATTTTTGAAGATAAAGAGCAAAAAGCTTGCACTTTTTATTGTCGGCAAAAGAATAATTGCTATCTTCACAATGAAAAACTCATAAAAAGCTCACCGGGATCCCTGCGTTCGGGCCGTTTGTGGAATTATGATTTTTTTGCTATCTTTGTGTGTCCGGACACACATTCCCGGCGTAGCAGTTTATGAATGCTCTCGGCATCCTTCTGGCGGCGCTTTTTTCGCTTTCTTTCAACGACGGAATGATTTCCGGCGTTGAGGGGCAGGCTGCCTTTTTCGATGGTTTTGATTCGCGTATCGTCGTGCCCGCGGCGGAGGTAAAGGCCCCCGAGCGGCATTTTACGGTGGATGTCTGGGTGTGCCCCGTGGCCTTCCCGAAGAGTCCCTGCCCGGTCGTATGCCGTCAGCGGACCGATGTTCCCGGCGGGTGGTCGCTGTGGCTGGACGCGCTCGGGAAGGTGCATTTTCAGGTGGCTGGTGCAGGGGAGTGGGTCTCTGTCGAATCTCCCGAAGGCCTTCCGCTCCGGCAGTGGTCCCGGCTGACGGCCAATTTCCGGTCCGGAAGCGGACTGTTCCTGGCGATTGACGGTAAAGAAGTGGCGAAGATTCCCACCGAGCTTCCCTCCGTGGAGCAGGCTCCCTATGACCTCTGGATCGGCCGTACGCAGGTCAGGACGCCGTCCTTCTTCGAGAATAAGAATATCCCTATCTACAGCAGCCTGGACGGGGCTGTGGATGAACTGCAGATTCTGGGGGATAAAAATGCCTACAAGGCCATCCTGAAAGAGAAATTCGTGCGCCCGGCCGCACCGGCGTTCGAGGCGCGCGTGCTTCCGTCGGGGCCGGATTCCCTGGCCTTCGGCGCGTGGTACATTTCGCTGAAATATTATAAGGCTTTTGACGACCGCTGGCGGGGGAGTCTGCCCGACGTGGTGGTAGGATTCGGGCCTGAACAACCCTGGAAGGTCGTTTTCTGGCGGGGCATCTCATACGCGCCCTGCTTTGTGACGGAGAAGGGAAACTGGATGTGCAACGAATTCATCGAGCGCAAGAAAGTCACCGGCTGGGGGTGCCCGGAGAGTATGAGCGACAAGCATGCCGATTTCTCTTCGGTCCGCATCGTCGAAAATACTCCGGCCCGCACCGTCGTCGTATGGCGCAACCTTCCGGTCGGAGTCAATCAGAAGATTCCTTACCAGAGTGAAGAAACCCAGTGGGGCGACTGTTCGGAGGAAACCTATATCTTCTATCCGGACGGCGCCTGCGTGCGCAGGATGGACCTGTGGACTTCCCACCCTCAGGACTGGTACGAATGGTGCCAGAGCCTGCAGGTACTGCATCCTTCCCAGCGTCCCGAGGACGTGCTGGATGCCGCGAAGATTATGTCCGTCGCCGCGATGGACGGACGGAGCGAGACTTACGGATGGAAACAGGGAGATGCGGCCGTTTTTAATCTTCCGTCGCTTGAGGGAGCGAACATTCAGGTGACGTATCTCAAGAGCCGCTGGAATCCCTATCTGATTTTGGAAGACGGCTCCGGCACCAATGAGAAAGGTGAATCCGGCCCGCGCATCGACCGTTATGCCGGCAAATGGTCGGACTATTCCGCCTTCCCCTGGCGCAACCACTGGCCCGTGGCCCAGGACTACGTCATCGGCCGCTACGCCTGCGTCCCCGATGCCCCGTCACACACCTATACTGCTACACAGTATAATGCACCGCACAGCGTAGAGGGTATGAAAATGACCAAACTGATGCTTTGCGGCTGCACGGAAGGCGACGCGTCGGATCTGTTGCCGCTCGCGAAATCCTGGCTCCGGGCACCGGAGATGACCCTTGACGGCAAGGCCGTCCCGTACGACGTCACCCAGCGGGCGTATGTGGTCGCGTCATTCCCGGCGGAGGCCGGGAATCTCTCCCTCCGCCTCTCCGCCTCCCCGGACCATCCGGCCAACGGCCTCTGCATCATCCTGCCGGGAGTCAGTGCAATCCCGCAGGAAGTGAAAGTCAACGGCTCGCCTCTGCCGGGCTTCAAAGCCGGCATCCGCACCGCTTGGGACGGCCCCTCGCTGATCCTATGGCTGCCCGTAACCGCCACCTCGCCCGTCGAGATCGGCACTTTCTTTTAAGAAAAGTGTATATTTTCTTTTGAATTCATTCGGAAAAGTGTATATTTGTACATGTTTTATGTACGGAAAAGTGTATGCTTAAAAGGAAAATTCAAGAGAAAATTGTTGATTATCTGGAGAATGGCTCCAGTAAGATTCTGGTACTCAATGGGGCTCGCCAGATTGGGAAATCCTATATTATCCGTCATGAGGGACAAAAACGGTTCCATAACTATATAGAGATCGATCTCATCGAAGATAAAAAGGGCGATCGGGTTTTCGACGGTGTTACCAGTAAAGAAGATTTTTATCTCCGGCTCAGTACGGTCGCGGGAGACAGGATGGGAGCGAAGGAGGATACGCTTGTTTTCCTGGACGAAATCCAGGCGTACCCGGATATGCTTACGCTTCTTAAGTTTCTAAAGCAGGATGACCGTTTTACTTATATTGTGAGTGGCTCACAGCTGGGTATCGCCTTAAATGAAACCCTGTCTAAACCTGGCGGGAAAATTGAGGTGGTGAAGATGTATCAGTTGGATTTCGAAGAGTTTTTATGGGCCAATAATGTCGGAGAGGAATTTATCGGCTCTGTACGGGAATGTTACAGACAGAAAATGGCGTTGACTGAGACTCTCCATAAGCGGATGATGGAATTCTTTAAACTATACCTTCTTGTCGGAGGATTACCGGATGCCGTGAATGCTTTTGTGGAAACACGGAATATTGTCCGGGTCAGAGAGGCGCAGAAAGAAGTGTATGAATTGTATAAAGGGGACGCCGGTCAATATGACAAAGAACACAAATTAAAAATCGAGCGTATATATGAATTGGTCCCGTCCTATCTGGAGAACAAGAAAAAACGGGTAAGGTTCAAACAGATAGAAAACAAGTCTCAGGCGCGGGCCGTTCAGTATCAGGATGAGTTTGAGTACCTGATTAAAAGCGGAATCTGCAATGAAGTCCGTGCTGTTTCCAATCCAAAGTTCCCGTTGATGGAATCGGAAAGCAAAAATCTGCTGAAATTGTATCTGAATGATGTCGGGCTGCTTACGGGATTGCTATACCAGTATAACATTTCAGCCGTGATGAATGATCTGCGCAGCATCAATCTCGGTTCCGTGTATGAATCGGTGGTATGCAGTGAACTGTCGGCTCACGGATTTCCGCTCTTTTACTATGACAATAAAAAGAGGGGCGAAGTTGAGTTCCTTATAAATGATTTCGACGCTCTGTCCGTTGTCCCTATTGAGGTGAAGTCCGGGAAAGACTACGACCAGCACGCATCTCTGGATGCATTTGTCCAGACACCGGACTATAACATCAAGAGTGCAATTGTCCTTTCCAATGAAAGGGATGTCTTACAGAAAGGAAGGGTGACCTATCTTCCTGTCTATTACGCTATGTTTCTCCGTCCTTCAACGCCTCCGTCAGAGCTTTTGATTCCTTAATTCCACTCCTCTCTGACATAGTGTTTGACGTCTTCCCAGCGGTAATAGGGCCCCTGGACGGGCGCCAGTTCGGAGATGAGGGTTTCTTTCTCGTTGAGGAGGAATTTGACGAGGATGTCCTGCCGTTTGTTGCGGTAGAAGATTATCTGCAGGTTGGCCGCAAAGGGCGTGTAGAGGGAGGCGACCCATTGGCCGTGCGCCTCGTCAAGCGTCATCCGGTCGGATACGCCTTCCAGCCCCAGATAGCAGACCAGGCCCAGGAACGGCCAGTCGTGGCCGAAGCGGAGGTCGGCCGCCCGGGGCGTTCCCGCGATCACTTCATCCGCCCGTGATATGATATCTTCCACCAGCGAAGCCGCCCTCGGGACACGGATGTCCCCCACCTCGGCGGAATTCCCGTGGTTGAGGTAAATATACATGGAGTTGCTTTCGGACCATCTGTACACGACGCTCTCCGGCAGGAGACCGTAAATGTTCTCTTTGATGTCCAGGGCTTCCGTGGCCTGGGCAATGTTATAGACATACCGTTCGAACTTTCTGACGGAATGGACATATTCCCGTGCGGCGGCGGGATCCTTGAAGAGCGTGGCCATGATGGCGGTCGTGTCCAGGGGCATTCCTTTATGAAGGGAATCCAGCAGAGGCTTGGTCATGGCCCGGATTTCCTTGGTGTCCCCCTGGGCGATGTAGGCCATGTACTTCTCTCCGGTATCCAGACCGATCTCCAGATCCTTCTGTATGGACATCAGCCGGTTGGTGAAGGCGGCCATGCTGACGATGCAGCGGGGAACCGTGCTGGAGACGGCGCAAATCTTCCTGCTCCCTTTTTTGAACACTTCGGGATAGCGGTGATACATCCGTTCCGCCAGGCGGGCATGCTCCCGGCAGCCCCGCGCCGTCAGGCGGCCGCCCATTCCGTTAAACTGCCCGATGACCCTGCGGGTGACAGAGAGCAGCAGTTCTCCGTCCGCCGTGAGCTGCCCGTCCGCCCGGGCTTTCGTCAGGATTTTCTCCAGCTTTTCGTAGCTCTTCCCGTCGCCGTTGCCGTTGGTGCGGGAGCCGTGTCGGCCATAGTGGCTGATGTAAAAAGGTTTGTAGCCCTTGGGGGCGGGGGTGTCGTACAGGGGCTGGAATTCGTAGGAATGCAGGTTGTTGCCGGCCCGCTGGGGGAATTCCCGGATGCTGCGGGAAAGTGCGTTGTCGGGAACGGTCTGCGCCGATAACGACATCGTCGCCATCGCGAGAAGGAGGATCAGGATTCTTTTCATAGATGCAAAGATAAACATAGTTTTGCACAATTATTGCTATATTTGTCCGCTGGAATAAAAGATTTTAAGTATGGAAAGAGAAGATCCGCTCGAGAGACGCGCCCGCGAAGCGGCCGAGAAAAAGGAAAAACAGTCCGCCAATCTGGGCCTTCAGATCGCCACCGGCGTGCTCGCCGTCATCGCCATAGCCCTCGGTATCGTCCTCTGGACAATGAACAGCCGGAGTTCCACCCTCAAGAAAGAACTCGAGGCCGAGAAGCAGGAACTGGAAGCCAACATCGTCGAACTCCAGGATACCCTGTCAAAGATTACATCCAACTACGAGTCCATCAACCTGCAGCTCGACACTTCGCGCCAGCAGGTCGCCGAACTCATCGACAAACTCAAACATACCCAGGCCACCAACCGCGCCAAGATCCGCCAGTACGAGGGCGAACTCGGCACCCTCCGCTCCATCATGCGGAATTACCTGGTGCAGATCGACTCGCTCAACACGGCCAACCAGAAACTCAAGGCCGAGGTGACCGAGGTCCGGAAAGAGGCCGACGAGACCCGCCGGGCCAACCAGCAGCTCACCAGGAAACTGGAGGACGCCGAGGCGAAAGTGTCCGCCGGATCCGTCCTCAAGGCGCGCGGCATCCGTCTGGAGGCCTACAGCGAATCCAAGCGGCCCACCGACCGCAGTAGCCGTACGGTCCGTCTCCTGACCACCCTCTCGCTGATCGAGAACGCCATCATCACGCCCGGCCCGGTCACGGTCTATATCCGCGTGACCGACCCGATGGGCAACCTCCTTACCAACGCCCGTTCGACCGGCTTCACCTGCAAGGGACAGGCGATGACGGCGTCGGCCAGCCGCGAGGTCGATTACGAAGGCGCCGAGCTGACGGTATCCATCTATCTCAACGACATCCCGGAATACACCAAGGGCGTCTATACCGTGGAAGCGTACACTACCGGCGGTACCCTCGGCAAGGCGGAGTTAATGCTCAAATAATTTGATCTACGTCCACGTCCCGCTGTGCAGGAGTTTCTGCACCTATTGCGGTTTCTATTCGGAGATCGCGGGGGACGCGCTCAAGAATCGGTATGTCGAAGCGCTGACGGCCGAGATCCTTTCCTCGAAAGGGGCGGATCCCGGCCCTCTTCATACTTTGTATTTCGGCGGGGGAACCCCCTCCACGCTGGATATTGCGGATTTCGAACGGATCTTCGCCGCGCTCGGGGAGGCCGGATTCCGCGGCCCCTGGGAGGAATGCACCGTAGAGGTGAATCCGGAAGATATCGTGACCCGGGGTCCTGCCTATGTGGAGGCGCTGATGGCCTTGGGTGTCAACCGTTTCAGCGTCGGGATCCAGTCGCTTGATGACGGGATCCTCCGCTGGATGAACCGCCGTCACGATGCGGCACGGGGTCTACGCGCCCTGGAAATCCTCCGGGAATGCGGTGTCGGCAACCTCTCCGCCGATCTGATTTTCGGCATCGCGGGCCTCTCGGATGCCGTGTGGGAGGATTCGGTCCGCCGCCTGGTGGAAGTCGCGCATCCGGAGCACATCTCCGCTTATCAACTCTCGTTGGAGGAAGGAAGCGCGCTGGAGGAGGGAAACTATCGGGAGGCGCCCGAGGAACTCTGCCGGGGGCAGTACGACCGGCTCTGTGCCTTGATGCGGTCGTATGGCTATGAGCATTACGAGATCTCCAATTTCGCCCTGCCCGGATTCAGGGCCGTCCACAATGCGGGATATTGGAAGCGGATTCCGTATCTCGGCTTCGGCGGCGGGGCGCACGGCTTCGACGGCGTGAAACGGTATTGGAATACATGCCGCGTGAGCGGATATCGCCGTGAAAGTGAAAATATCACCCCGGAAAATAGCAAAATAGAGAGAATTATGCTATCTTTGAGGATGTCCGACGGAGAAGAGGCGTCGTTTCTGCACCGGGCCTGCCGGGAGGAAGTCCTCGCGGGGCTGCTTTCGGAAGGGGCGCTGGTCGAAAGGGACGGCCGCATCCGGATACCGGAAGATCATTTCTTCGTCTCGGACGAGATTATAAAAGAACTTGTATAAAACATTTGCATTATGTCGAGAACCGGATCATTTTTCGCACTGCTGACCGGCATCGCCGCCGGTGTCACCCTGGGTATCCTTTATGCGCCCGACAAGGGCTGGAAGACCCGCGCCCGTGTCCGCAAAGCCGCCGAGAACGGCCTCGAGGACGCCAAGGTCGGCTGGGCCGAGGCCAAGGACAGTTTCAACGACTTCAAGCAGCGCGTGCTGAACAAACTGGATGAGTACGAAGACGCGCTGAAGCATCGGCAGGAAGCGCCCCTTTCCGAGGACGCATTTGACGATCAGGAAGGATGAGAACCGAGTTTTCCGCTCCGGCCGAGGAGCTGGCGGAGAAGGGGAAAGAGTATCTGGACGCCCGGGTGGATGACGTCAAGCTCCGCCTGGTGAAGGGCCTTTCCATCTCGGTCGGCAAACTGCTCGGCCTGATGCTTTTCCTGCTGGTGGTGTCGGCGTTTCTGCTGGTGCTCTCCTTCGGGATGATCCTCCTGCTTGCCGAATGGTGCAACCTGAGTTACGGATGGACGGCGATGATTGTCGCGGGTGTTCTGCTGATCGCCTCCCTCGTCGTCTTCCTCCTGCGCGACAAACTGTTCCGCAGCGGCCTGGTCCGTCTTTTTGTCAGACTTTTCTTCGGAGGAGAAGACGATGCGTAATTTCAGGGACATCCAGAATCTGGACCAGCTCAACGAAGCGATCCACGACAACGGCGAGAAACTTTCCGCCAAAGAAAAGCAGCTCACGCGCCGCTACGAGAAAGCCCGCGCTTTCTATACTCCGGGACGGCTCGTCACCGAAGGCGGCCGCCGGCTCGTGTCCAAACTTCCCTTTACCGACCTCGCCCTCTTGCTGATCCACAAGCTCCGCAAGATACTCTAGATCGAGATCGGACGCGTCTTGGCGCGGAGCCAGGTGGAGATTTGAGCGGGAAGGCGTGGGCCGAGTTCGCGGAAGACCCTTTCGTTATAGGTGTTCAGCCAGTCGATTTCATCCCCGGTCAGCATCTCGGGGATGATGGCCGATGTGTCGATGTGGCAGAGGGTGAGGGTCTCGAATCCGAGCCAGGTGCCGAATTCGTTGGTGCCCAGTTCCTTGCACAGCAGGAGATTTTCGTGGCGGATGCCGTGGCGGCCCTCCCGGTAGATGCCCGGCTCGTCCGAGATGACCATTCCGCTGCGGAGCGGCGTCGGGTTGAGGTTCTGCCGGACGTCCTGCGGGCCCTCGTGGACGCAGAGGAAGAAACCGACACCATGCCCCGTTCCGTGCCCGAAATTGCGCATCCGCCGCCAGAGCGGCTCCCGGGCGAGGGCGTCGATCCGGCAGCCGGGCGTCCCTTCTGGGAAGACCGCCATTGCCAGGTCGATATGACCCTTCAGGACCAGGGTGTAATCTTCTTTTTCAAGCGCCGTGCATGGCCCGAGCGGAACCGTCCGGGTGATGTCGGTCGTGCCGGAGAGGTATTGTCCGCCGCTGTCGACCAGGTAGAGCCCCTGCTCCTGCAGCAGCGCTCCGCCGGAAGCGGGCGTGACATAATGCGGCAGCGCGGCATTCTTCCCGTAGGCCGAAATGGTCTCGAAACTGTTGCCCATGAATCCGGGGATGTCCGCCCGGATGGAATCCAGCCGGAACGCCGCTTCCGCTTCGGAGAGGGTATCCACTTCGATTTTCCGCTCCAGCCAGAACAGGAAGCGCTCCATCGCCAGGCCGTCGTCCAGGTGCGCTTCGCGGAGCAGGCTGATTTCCGTGGCGTTCTTGACGGCCTTCATCGGCGCGACAGGGCTGCTCCCGCGCACCGTCCGTTCGATGGACGGGTTGGAAAAGATGACCGTGGAGAGGTTGTAGTTGAGGGTGGAAGGGTCGATGTAGAGCCGGCTGAAATCGTCGGCGGCATCGGAGATCCCCGACAGGACCATTTCCGCTTCGGCATAGTCCATAATGGCGATGCCGTCCTTCTCCAGTTCTTCGAAGGTGCCGGCCGTGTCGTCGTCCGGCCGCGAGAATCCCTCTTTGCGCACGAACCAGAGCACCTGCCCCATCGTTACCAGCAGGTAGGACAGCGTGACGGGGTTGTATTCCACGTCTCCGCCCCGGATGTTGAGCGTCCAGGCAATGTCGTCCAGAGCCGTGAGGAGGATGGCGTCGCACTCGCGCTCCACCAGGAAATCCCGGATGGAGGCGATCTTTTCGCTGCGGGGTGACCCCGTCAGGTCGTCGCCGAGCGTGATGACGGGTTTCGAGGGGATGGCTGGGCGGTCTTTCCAGAAGAGCGACAGCAGATCGGGCACGTCGACAATCCGCACCGGCGTCGTGAAGGCGTCCTGGAGCGCTTCCGTCGCGGCCAGACTGTGGCATTTGCCGTCGATGGCCACCCTCACTTCCTCGTCTTCCCACTCCTGCATCGAAAGCCACCGGGGGATCGGGATCTCTTCCGGGACACGGGTCTTGTGGAGTTCGACGCCCGAGCCGCGCAGCTGCTCGACGGCCTGGATAAAGTAGCGGGAGTCGGTCCAGAGACCGGCGTGGTCGAGGGTGATGACCAGGTCGCCCGCCTCGCCGGTAAAACCGGAGAGCCATTCGACCTGCTTCCAGCGGGGCGCGGGGTATTCGCTGCCATGCGGATCGCCGCCGGTGATGACGACGGCGTCCCACTGCTTCTCGCGCATGACGGCGCGGAGCGCTTCGATGCGGCTTCTGAACACGGAACCTAGACCGTCAGGATTTCTTTCTCCTTGGCGGCGATGATTTCGTCGATGGCCTTGACTTTCTTGTCGGTCACTTTCTGGAGCTCCTCTTCGCCCTCTTTCTCGCCGTCCTCGGAGAGGCCTTCGTTCTTCTGGGCCTTCTTGAGGAGGTCGATGCCGTCGCGGCGGGCGTTGCGGATGCCGACCTTGGCGGTCTCGCCCGCGGCCTTGGCCTTCTTGATGAGGTCGCGTCTGCGCTCTTCGGTGAGGGCGGGGACGACGCAGCGGATGATCTCGCCGTTATTGGAAGGGGTGAGGCCGAGGTTGGCGTCGAGGATGGCCTTCTCGATCTTGCCGATCAGGGTGCGCTCCCAGGGCTGAATGGTGATGGTCTTGGCGTCCGGGGTCGCGATGGAGGATACCTGCGGGAGCGGGGTGGGGCTTCCGTAATAGTCGATGGTGACACCGTTGAAGATGGAAGGGTTGGCCTTGCCGACCCGGTAGGTTTTGAGGTCTTCTTCGAGGAAGTCGACCGTGTCCTGCATCTTGAGGCTGGCGGCCTCTACGATTTCTTTGGCTTTGGGTAACATAGTATGCGTGTTTTTATTTATGTACGACTGTTCCGATCTTGTCGCCTTTCAGGATGCGGGTAAGGTTGCCCGGGGTTTCCATATTGAAGACGAGGATGGGCATGTCGCCGTCGCTGCAGAGGGCGAAGGCGGTGCGGTCCATCACTTTGAGGTTCTGCGAAAGGGCTTCGTCGAAGGTGAGCTCGTCGTATTTGACGGCCGTGGGGTCCTTCTCGGGATCGGCGGTGTAGACCCCGTCGACGCGGGTGCCCTTGAGGAGGGCGTCGGCGCGGATCTCGAGGGCGCGGAGCGCGGCGCCGCTGTCGGTGGTGAAGAACGGGTTGCCGGTGCCGCCGGCGATGATGACGACGGTGCCCTTTTCGAGTTCGGCGACGGCGTCGTCACGCATATAGTAATGGGCGAAGGGCTCCATCGGAACGGAGGTGAATACCTTGGCGGGAACACCTTCGGCTTTGATGAAGCCGGAGAGGGCCAGGGCGTTGATCACCGTGGCGAGCATTCCCATCTTGTCGCCGTCCACGCGGTCGAAACCTTTTTCGGCTCCCTGCACGCCGCGGAAAATGTTGCCGCCGCCGTTGACGATGCCGATCTGGAGGCCGGCACGGGAAGCGTCCGCGATTTCTTTGGCCAGGCCGCGGAGGGCTTCCGTGTTGAAGCCGACGCCGCTGCGGCTTCCGAGGCTTTCGCCGCTGAGTTTGAGTAATACGCGTTTGTACATAGTTGTTCCGTTGTGATTGAATCAAACAAAAGTATAGGAAAATGCTGAATTTTCCAAATGGAATCATTATATTTGCATCTTGTAAACGGCAATTAGTGCCAAGGTAAACAATTCTTATGGCAAACTTTTTCACTTCTTCCATCGGAAGGAAATTCATCCAGAGCGTCAGCGGCGCGTTCCTGATTCTCTTCCTGCTTCTGCACGGGACCATCAACTTCTTTTCGGTAATCGACTCTTGCAAAGGGACATTCGGCCTGTCGGCCGGCGTTCCCTTCGGAGACAGCGGTCTCTTCCAGCTCGGCTGCGACTTTATGGCTACGCCGGTCATTACCATCATGGTGCCCGTCCTGGCCCTGGGATTCCTCGTGCATATCGGCTACGGCATTTACCTGACGGTGGTCAATTTGAAAGCCCGCGGCGGCGTCAAACGCTACGAGGTGGCGAGCAAGGCCAAATCCGACAGCTGGTCCGCCAGCAATATGGTTGTCCTGGGGATCATCGTCCTCGGCTTCCTGGCTTTCCATCTGTGCCATTTCTGGGCCAAGATGCAGTTGCAGGAGTTTACGGGCGGCGAGGCTGAGAATCCGTACGCCCTTCTGCTCCAGACCTTCGGCCAGTGGTGGATCCTCGCCCTCTACATCGTATGGTTCGTGGCCATCTGGCTGCATCTGAACCACGGTTTCTGGAGCATGTTCCAGACTATCGGCTGGAACAACAAGGTCTGGCTCAAGCGTCTCCGCATCATCGGCATCATCGTATCGACCCTCATCGTCGGCCTCTTCCTCTGCACCGCAGTCAATGCCTGCATCGAGGCACATTTCGCCACAGCGTCAGACGTCTATGTAACGGCGCTCGGCTTCTGATGAAACGGGTTGCCATCCAGGGATATCCGGGCTGTTTCCATGAGGAGGCGGCCCGTTTGTTCTATGCGGACGGACCGGTCGAAACGGTGCCCTGCGATACGTTCGACGGGCTTTATGCCGCGTTGCAGAGCGGTCGCGCCGATGCGGCTGTGATGGCGGTGGAAAACACCGTGTCGGGCGGTCTGGTGCGCAATTTCGAACTGCTCCGCAGCCATCCCTGGAAGATCAGGGGAGAGATCTATCTCCGAATCCAGCAGAACCTGCTCGCCCTGCCGGGACAGCGCCCGGAGGATATCCGGGAGGTCCGGACGCACTATATGGCCATCAACCAGACCCGCGATTTCTTCGAGCGGGAATGTCCCTGGATCAAGGTGGTCGAGAGCGAGGACACGGCTAAGAGCGCGGCCGAAGTGGCCCGGGAAGGGCTGAGGGGCGTCGGGGCCGTCGCCTCTCTCTTCGCTGCGAAAATGTACGGGCTCGACGTGCTCCGGGAGAGCATCGAGACCTACAAGCAGAATTTCACCCGTTTCATCATTCTGGACGAGGCCCTGGAAATTCCGAAGGAGCGCATCGACAAGGCATCGCTCTGTTTCACGCTTCCCCATACGCCCGGCTCCCTGTCGCACATCCTCACGATTCTCTCATTCTACGGGATGAACCTGACCCGTATCCAGTCGCTGCCGATTCCCGGTCGCACCTGGCAGTATTTCTTCTATGCGGACATCTGCTTCGAGACGTACGACCGCTATCTTCAGGCCCTGTCCGCCGTCCGCCCCCTTGTGGAAGACCTTCAAATCCTTGGTGAATATAAGACTGTATTATGATTATAGAACCCGCTCACAGAACCGCCTCCGTGCGGGAATATTATTTCTCGAGAAAAAACCGTGAACTCGCCGCCCTGGCAAAGACCCGGGAGGATGGCATCGTCAACCTCGGCATCGGCGCTCCCGACCAGGTGCCGCCTCGATCCGCGATGGAAACGCTTTCCCGGACCTGCCTTCTGCCCGATGTGCACAGATATCAGAATTACACCGGCATCCCCGAACTTCGCGAGGCGTTCGCGGCCTGGTACGGGCGGTACTATGGCGTGACGCTGGATCCCGTCAGCGAGATCCAGCCCCTCGTAGGCTCCAAGGAAGGCATCCTGCTGATTTCCCTGGCCTATCTCAACAAGGGCGACAAGGTCCTGGTTCCCGATCCGGGTTATCCGACCTACAATTCCTCGGCGATGCTCGCTGAGGCGGAGATGGTTACTTATCCCCTTAAGCGCGAGAACGGCTGGCGGCCCGACCTGGACGCCCTCCGGAAAATGGACCTCACCGGCGTGAAGCTGATGTGGGTCAATTATCCCAATATGCCGACCGGCGCCCTGGCGACGCCCGAACTTTACCAGGAACTGGTGGACTTCGGCCTTGAGAAGAAAATTCTCATCGTCAACGACAATCCCTACAGCTTCATCCTGACCGAACCGCTGTCGATCTTCTCCGCACGGGGCGCCCGGGAGTGCTGCCTGGAGCTGAATTCGCTCAGCAAGGCGCACAATATGTCGGGCTGGCGTATCGGGATGGTGGCCGGAGCGGCCGAGTATGTCTCCGAGATCCTCAAGGTCAAGAGCCAGATGGATTCGGGCCAGTTCCGTCCGATGCAGCTCGCCGCCGTCGCCGCCCTCAATGAAGGGCCGGACTGGTTCGAGCGGCTCAACGCCGAATACCGCCGCCGGAAGGAAGCGGCCGGGAAGCTGTTCGATCTGCTCGGCATCGAGTGGGACCGCGACGGAGGGTCGCTGTTCATCTGGGGATATATTCCCGAGGACTGCGCCCTTGCGGCGGAAGGTCCCGGCGCCACCCGCGGAGAGCGGCTGAGTGACGCCTTGCTGTATGGGTGCGGGGTGTTTATGACCCCCGGCGTCGTCTTCGGTAAAGGCGGCGCGGACTACATCCGCGCATCTCTCTGCGCCGATGTCCCCCGTCTGGAGGAGGCCTATCGGAGAATAAAGCGCTTGGCCCTGCGCACGTCGTCCCCGGCGTAGAAATCCACGAAAACCTTGTTTCCGTCCACCGTCAGTTTGTAGGAACCGGCGGTGTCGGACATGCTGTACGCACGGATGCCTTCGCGGTATTCGGCAAAGAGCGCTTCGTTCTGAGGGGTCCTGAGCTTGGGTTTCTCCGCAAAAAGCAGGGTGCCGTATTCGTCTTTCCCTTTCGCGACTTCCTTGTAAATACCGCGGGAGGGATAGGACCAGACGCTGGACATCGTCATCTGGGTGATCCGTCCGCCGTCGCCGTACCAGTCGAGGAATTCGGTGGTGTGGACGTGGCCGCACAGGACGATGGCGTTTCTCTCGGCCAGCAGTTTGCGGACATGGCGGCGGTCGTCCGGCCGGGGATCCTTGCGGCCGCCGAGGAGGAACCACCAGAAGTATTTGGCGTCATCGTAGGGGAACACCGGGCTGTGGACCAGCACGAAGGTATGCCGGGCGTCGGCCGCTTCGGAGAGCATCCGCTCGATCGCGGGAACGTCCGGTTTGGTAAAGTCGATGACGATGAAGGCATCGGGGCCCTGTCGGAAGAGGTAATTGTTGCCGGTGATCTCCATCCCCAGTTCCTGCGACATCCTTCCGGACATGTATTCGACGTATGCCTGGGCCGCGACGGCGTCATTGTTGCCCCGGACGTCGTGGTTGCCGACGACGGAGACGAACGGCAGTTCCGGCGCGAGGTCTTTCTTGAACAGATTCATCGCATCTTCCAGGAAGCGTTTGTGGGTTTCGGCATCGACCGTGTCGCCCTGGATCAGGTCGCCCACCTGGAAAATGTAGCGGGTGTCGTCATCCACCAGGCAGGCCGCGCGCTTGACGAGGCCCTGGCAGCGGCCCGACCACATTTTGCCGTTCCGGACAAATTCCTTGCGGTGGGCTTCCTCCCGCTTGGGATTGTCGGGGAGGGTATAGCCGGCGTGATAGCGCTCGGGGTCGGCGTCGTCGTAATGGGTGTCGCCCAGGATGACGATGTTGTAGCGTCCGTCTTTGGCTTTTTTGGCCATCGCATCGGGAAGGCCGAAGGGAAGCGAGAGCCCCACGAGGCCCGTTGCCGAATATTTGAGAAACGTTCTTCTGTCCATAAGGACAAAGATAGGTCATTTTCGTGAGAAAGTGTTATATTTGTAAACTAAAAAATAAGGAAATGAACTTGACAAGCGTACACGATTGGGGATTTTTCACCCTCCCGAGGCCGATGGTGATCGCCGGCCCCTGCAGCGCGGAGAGTGAGGAGCAGGTGATGGAGACAGCCCGCGGGCTCGCCGCCTTCGGCATTCACGTCTTCCGGGCCGGCGTCTGGAAGCCCCGCACCCATCCGGGCAGTTTCGAAGGAGCCGGGATTCCCGCCCTGAAGTGGCTCCAGCGGGTCAGGAAAGAACTCGGAATGAAGGTGGCGACAGAGGTGGCCGGCGCCGGGCACGTCTATGCGTGCCTCAAGTACGGGATCGATATGGTCTGGATCGGGGCGCGTACCACCGCCAATCCCTTCCTCGTGCAGGAAATCGCCGACGCGCTGGAGGATACCGACATCCCGGTGCTCGTCAAGAATCCCGTCAATCCCGACCTGGACCTCTGGGTCGGCGCCCTGGAGCGTCTGAGCCGTGCCGGCGTCACCAAACTCGGCGTCATTCACCGGGGATTCTCCACCTCCCAGAAGATCGCCTACCGCAACGATCCCATCTGGAAGATCGCCATCGAGCTCCGGACCCGTTTCCCGGAGATCCCTTTCTTCGCCGATCCCTCCCACATGGGCGGCAGCCGGGAATACCTGCAGGAAATTTCCCAGCGGGCGCTGGACCTCGGGCTGGAAGGACTGATGATCGAGTCGCATTGCGACCCCTCGTGCGCGCTGAGCGACGCTAAACAGCAACTTACTCCGCCGGAACTCAAGGCGATGCTCGAATCGCTCGTCGTGCGTGACAGCGACACCGACAACGACGCCTATCGCAGCGGCATCGAGGCGCTGCGTTCCCGGATCGACGTGCTGGACGAGAATCTGCTCTCCACCCTGGCCTCGCGGCTGGAGGTCAGCCGGAAGATCGGCGCCTATAAGAGAGAGCACAACATCGCCATCATCCAGGCCTCCCGCTGGGACTCCATTCTCGAGAAAATGATTGCGGAAGGGGAGAAAGCGGGCCTTTCCCGCGAATTCGTCACGGCGGTCTTCACCGCCATCCACGAAGAATCCGTCCGCGTACAGAAATAGTTATGGAAAAAATCACCATCCACCTTACCAACGACGGCAAAGACTACGAGATTCCCTACGGCGCTACGCTGGGGGAGGCGTCCCGGATGATCTGCCGGATTGTCCGCGATCCCAAGACCCGGGCGGAATATCCCGTCCTCGCCGCACTGGTCGACCATAAGCTCAAGGGTCTCGACACGCCGATTCTCTGGCCGCACGAGGTCACTTTCATCGGCTACAACCACGACGACGGCCGTCGCACTTATATCCGCTCCCTGCAGTTTGTCCTGCAGAAGGCGGTCCGGGAACTCTTTCCCGACAAGGTGCTGATGGTGGAGCACGCCCTTCCCAGCGGCCTCTACTGCGAGATCGTGGAAAAGGAGCGGGGAGAGAACGGCATGACGGTCCCTTATCCGACGACGCAGGAAGACATCGACGCACTGCTCCGCCGGATGCGGGCCATCGTGTCGGAGAATCAGCCCTTCTCCCGCCGGAAGATCCATCTGGACGACGCCCTCGACATTTTCCGCAAGAACGGGCAGCCGCTCAAGGTCGAATTGCAGCGGTCCCTCGGCCGGTATTTCTGCAGCGTGTATTATCTGGGCGAACTGGCGGATACTTTCCACGGTCCGCTCGTGCTTTCCTCCGGATCCCTGACGGTGTTCGGACTGGTCAAGGTGGGGGTGGGGTTCTGCCTGCAGCCGCCTTCCGAGACCGATATCACGCAGGTCGTCCCCATCCGCGAGCAGACGCGTCTCGGCGCCGCGCTCAAGGAGTACTCCGACTGGTGCAAGATCACCCGGATCGACTGCGTGGGCAGTCTGAACAAGGCCATCTATGACGGCCGGGCGGTAGAAGTCATCAACACCGAGGAAGCCCGTCAGGAGCGTCGCTATGCCGAGATTGCGGATGCGATCAGCCGGGCCGGCCAGCAGATCAAGATCGTCTTTATCGCCGGCCCTTCCTCCAGCGGCAAGACCTCCTCGTCGCTCCGCATCGCGCAGCAGTGCCGCGTGCTGGGGCTCCGGCCGAAGGTCGTGGAACTCGACAATTATTTCGTCGACCGCGGAGAGACGCCCCTGGACGAGGACGGCAATCTCGATTTCGAGTGCCTGGAAGCGATGGATCTCCGCCTGCTCGGGCAGCATCTCAACGCCCTGCTGGCAGGGGAGGAGGTGGAGATTCCGCGGTTCGATTTCCCCGCGGGCGTGAAGCGGTTTGAAGGAAACCGGCTCCGCCTGGAGGAGAAAGACATCCTGATCATGGAGGGTATCCACGCCCTCGATCCCGCCATGGTGCCGGATGTGGACAATTCCCGGATCTACCGGATCTATACCTCCTGCCTGACGAGTTTCAACCTGGACGAGAACAACTGTATGTCCACCTCGGACAACCGGCTCCTCCGGCGCATCGTCCGGGACAATCGCGTCCGCGGCATCACGCCGGAGAACACCATCCTCCGGTGGCACAGCGTCCGCCGGGGAGAGAACAAGTACATCTTCCCGTTCCAGGAGAACGCCTCCGTGCTGATGAATACGGCGCTGATCTATGAATTCCCGCTGCTGAAATACTACGCGGAACCGCTTCTGCGGCGGATCCTCCCGTCCTCCCCGGCCTACACCGAGGCGGTCCGCCTGCTGAAGTTCCTCGAATACATCGTCCCGCTCCAGCCTTCCGAGATCGCGGCCATCCCCCCGACCTCCATCATGCGCGAATTCATCGGCGGCCAGACGCTGTAGTCCCACTATGCAACATTTGCGGAATTATTTGCATCTTTAATAAAAATTGAAATATGAAGACGAAATGGTTTTTTGTATATGTCGGAGTGGGTGTCGCGTTTGCGGCGGTATCCCTCTGGGTGCTGCTCTCCGGCGGCCGTAACGCACGTGCCATCCGTACCAAATACAAACTGGGAGGGATCCTTCTGATGGCCTGGGCGATGCTGTCGTCCTCCACCTGCAACGGACCCGGTCCGTTCGTTACCTGCTACGAGCCGGTCGTCCAATGCTACGACGTCGCGGTTTTGGAGGACAATGTGGAGATCTCCGTCAAGGATAAGACAGGATCCGAACTCCGGTCGGGAGACGTCCTGATCATCAGAATCCTCCGCCCGACGGCCTCGGAATACATTTGCAGGATAACGACCGGAGGGGAGAGTCCGGAGGTGCTTCAGGAAGCCGTTTTCAAGGTGTCGGAAGAAAGCCCGGAATCTGTGGAATGGGAGTGGACTCTCCGGACGTCCTATAAGGGAGAGGCGACGGTTGCAGTCTATTCTTCCCGGACGGATGACGAAGGCAAACAGGTCGAACAACAGGTCGGCGGGCAGGGCTTCACGCTGAAATGAAGCCCTCCCTGCACATAGATAACATAGTTTACGAACTTACAGAGGCCTGCAACCAGTGTTGCAGGTTCTGTTATAACTACTGGCGGGACGGAAGTACGCCGTTGCCGCCGCCCGCGCCCCGCCTCGTACGCAAAACACTCCGGAAACTGCTGTCCCAGGCATCCGTCGGCACGATTTCCTTCTCCGGCGGCGAGCCGATGCTCCTCCGTAATATCCACGACCTGGCAATGCTGGCGCGCTTCAGGGGCGCGCACGTCAATGTCCTCACCAACGGCGGGTTGCTGACGGAGGATGCGGTCGGGAATTTCAAGAACATCGGCGTCGGAGCGGTTCAGATCCCGCTGCTGAGCGCCGATCCTGCCGTGCACGACTATCTTACGCAGGTCGAGGGATCCTGGGAGAAGGCGGTAGCCGCCACCCGGAGGGCCGTAGCCGCATTCGGAAAAGGTGTATTTACGGTGCTTGTCATCACGAAAGTCAACGCCCCGGGGATTGCGGAAACGCTGCGGCTTATCGGCGACCTTGGTGTCAAAGGCGTGATGGTCAACCGGTTCAATATCGGCGGAATGGGGATCCTGCACAGCCGCGAACTGCTCCTCGACCGCGAAACGCTGCATGGCGCCTTCGCGGCCGTCGAGGCCTTTGCCGCTTCCCGCCCCGACATGCGCTTTGTCAGCGGCGTCTGTACTCCGCTCTGCGTGATGGACCCTTCTCCCTATCCGCACATTCAGTTCACATACTGCACGACGGACTTCAGCCGCCGTCCGGTGACTGTAAACTACAAGGGCGACGTGCGGTTCTGCAATCACTCTCCCTACATTCTGGGCAATATATACGACAGGCCCGTCGGGGAGATCCTGACGGATCCGGACATCCTCGCCCGCTATGCGGAAATTCCGGAACGTTGCCGGGACTGCAACCTGCTGAAACGGTGCAACGGCGGCTGTCGCGCCGCTTCGGAACAGGTCTACGGCACATTCGCCGAGGCCGATCCGTTGCTCGGCGGAGTCTGATTTTTTTCGTAAATTTGCAGTCCGCGATGAAACCGAAGCAGTACATATCCATCCATGGGGCGAGGGCCAACAACCTGGCCGGGATATCCGTCGACATTCCGCGCGACTCCTTTGTCGTCGTGACGGGGCTGAGCGGGAGCGGCAAGTCCTCGCTGGCGTTCGACACCCTCTATGCCGAGGGCCAGCGCCGCTATATGGATACGCTGTCTACCTATGCCAAGCATTTCATGGGCATCCTCGAGAAGCCCGAGGTGGACGAGATCACGGGGCTGAGCCCGATCATCGCCATCGAGCAGAAGACAACCGGCAGCAATCCCCGTTCCACGGTGGGCACCATCACCGAGATCTACGACTTCCTCCGTCTCCTGTACGCCAAGGGCTCGCGGGCTTATTCTCCCGTCACCGGGAAGGAGATGGTGCGGTATACGGATGCGCAGATCGTCGACCTGATCATGACGGCCTACCTCGGCCGCAAGTGCATCCTGCTCGCCCCGCTGGTGCGGGGCCGGAAGGGTCACTACCGCGAACTGATGGATTCCCTGCGCCGCCGCGGCTACACCGAAGTGCGGATCGACGGAGAAATCCTTCCGCTCGCCGAAGTCGAGGCCCTGGACCGTTACAAGCCCCATTTCATTGAACTGGTCGTCGACAAATTACGCCCGGAGGAAGGGGATGAGAAAAGGGTGCGAGACAGTGTCGTGACAGGCCTCGGGGCCGGCAAGGGCTCTGTCGCCGTTCTGGACGTGGAGACCGGCGAACTCCGCCATTTCTCCAAGCATCTCGTCGATCCCGACAGCGGCCTTTCCCTTCAGGAACCGCAGCCGCATTCTTTCTCCTTCAATTCCCCGCAGGGATACTGCCCGCACTGCAAAGGCCTCGGCACCATCGTGGACGTCAACATTGACACCATCATCCCCGACCGGGAAAAATCCATCGCGGACGGCGGTATCGTCCCCCTCGGGAAAGTCCGGGAAAACCATAAGTTCGATATCCTCCGTGCCATCGCGCGCAAATACAATTTCTCGCTCTACGATCCCATTGCGGCCCTGCCCGATGAGGCCGTGACCCTGCTGGTTTACGGCTCCGACGAACTGTTCCGGGTCGGGGAAGGCGCCCTCTCGGAAATGGAGTCCTGGGGCGGTGTCGTGGATGACATCGAGGACCGGATCACCTGCCCGGACTGCGGCGGGACCCGGCTCAACAAGGAGTCGCAGTGCTTCCGGATCGACGGCAAGACCATTTCGGAAGTGTCATCTTATGAGATGACGGAACTCTATGCCTGGCTGCAGACGCTGCCGGGGCACTTCACGGCCCGGGAAAGCGCCATCGCGCGGGACATCCTCAAGGAACTCCTCGACCGGGTTCGCTTCCTGCTCGACGTGGGGCTCGACTACCTCTCGCTCGACCGGGCGACGGGGTCGCTCTCCGGCGGAGAGTCGCAGCGCATCCGTCTCGCCACCCAGATCGGATCCAAACTGGTGGGCGTCCTCTATATTTTGGACGAGCCGTCCATCGGCCTGCACCAGCGGGACAACCGCAAACTTATCGCCTCCCTCCGCCATCTGCGCGACGAGGGCAATTCGGTGATGGTCGTGGAGCACGACGCCGAGACGATGCTCAGCGCCGACTGGCTGGTGGATGTCGGGCCCGGGGCGGGGGAGGAAGGCGGCCGGATCTGCCTCAGCGCCCCGCTGGACTACCTGCTTCACGGGGTAAAACCGTCCGCAGATACCCTGAAGCACTGCGTCACGGGACCCTCGCTGACGCTGGACTACCTTACGGGGAAGAAGAACATTCCCGTTCCGGAGGTGCGGCGTCCCGGGAACGGACATATGCTGACGCTTTACGGGGCCTCCGGCAACAATCTCAAAAACATCGATGTCTCTTTCCCGCTCGGATGCTTCATCGGCGTGGCCGGCCTCAGCGGCAGCGGCAAGTCCTCGCTCGTGAATGAGACGCTGATGCCCATTCTCAAAAATAAATTCTATCGGTCCAAGATCAGGCCGCTTCCCTACCGGTCCATCGAGGGGGTGGAGCATATCGACAAGCTCATCGAGATCGACCAGTCGCCCATCGGTCGTACGCCGCGGAGCAATCCGGCGACCTTTACGGGCGTGTTCAACGACATCCGCGCCCTCTTCGAGGATACACCGGACGCCAGGGTGCGCGGGTTCAAGGCGGGCCGGTTCTCTTTCAACGTCCCCGGCGGCCGCTGCGAGGAGTGCAAGGGTGCGGGCATCAAGGTCATCGAGATGAATTTCCTCCCTTCGGTAAACGTGGTCTGCGACCAGTGCCGCGGGCAGCGTTACAAGGAGGATACGCTGGCCGTCAAATACAAGGGCAAGAATATCAACGACGTGCTGGAAATGCCGATCGGCGAGGCGTACGAATTCTTCAGGCCGATTCCGAAAATCGCTTCCAGACTCAAGGCGATGGTCGACGTGGGACTCGGCTATATCCATCTCGGGCAGAGCGCCGTGACCCTCTCGGGCGGCGAATCCCAGCGGATGAAACTCGCCGCGGAACTCTCCCGCGCGGGCACCGGCAACACCCTCTACATCCTTGACGAGCCCACGACCGGTCTGCACAGCGCCGACATCAAGGTTCTTCTCGACGTGCTTCAGCGCCTGGTGGATCAGGGCAACACGGTTATCATCATCGAACACAATCTCGATATTCTCAAGAGTGTGGATTATATCCTGGATATGGGTCCGGAAGGCGGTGCCAAGGGCGGATATATCGTCGCCCGGGGCACGCCGGAGCAGCTTGCCGCCGATCCGGCTTCCGTAACCGGCCCCTTCCTCCGCGACGTCCTGAAGCAGTCATAAAAAAAGTCCGCGCCTGCTCGGTGCGGACCTTTTTGTTCCCGTAAAGGAGTTTAGAATTCGATCTTGGAGAAGTACTCCAGGGCCTGTACGGCGGCGGGAATTTCCGGGTCGAACTGGTTCTCGGTGAACTTGTTGAAGACTCCCTTGCCGAGCTTGGTGCACTTGCCGAGTTCCGCGGGAATCGGGCCGGAGAGTTCGTTCTTGGAGACGTTGATGCTCTCGAGGTTGATGAGGTTGCCGATTTCCTTCGGGAGCGGACCGCTCAGGTGGTTGCGGTCGAGCCAGAGGGTCTTGAGGGTGGTGGCGTTGCCGAGCTCCGCCGGAATGGGTCCGGTGAATTCGTTGTCGTAGAGCTTGAGGGTCTCGATCTTGGGCATATCGCCGAGCTCCTTGGGAAGCTCGCCGGTGAGGCCGAGATCGATGAGCGAGAGGCTGCGGAGGTTGGGCATATCGCCGATCGAGGCGGGCAGGGTGCCGCTGGTGGACACGCCGCGGAGGAAGACCACTTCGAGGTTCTTGAGGTTGTCGAAAATCGCCGCCGCAGGGAATTCGGTGTTGGGCGCATCGACGGAGCCGATAAATTGCGAGTAGTCGATCTGAAGGTGCTTCAGGTCGGTGAGGTTGCCGATCTCGGGGGCGATGCCGCCTTCGAGTTTGGACGGTTCGATGTCGAGTCTCTTGAGCCAGAGCTGCTGATAGACCCATTCCGGGATCTGGCCGGAGAATCCGTAGAGGTCGAGACTCTCGAGGTAGTTGGTGCCGATGGCGGTGGGGTAGGGCGCGTCACTGAAACTCAGGAAAAGTTTGGTGAGGTTGGTGAGCCCGTCGAGCGGAGGTACTTCGCAGGCGACCTTGCATCTGAGGTGCAGTTCGGTCAGGTTCTCCAGTTTGCCGATGGCGGCGGGAAGGCAGTTCACGGGATCTTCATCTCCGTTTTCCATATTGAGATGGAGTTCCTCGAGCGCGGTGAGACCGCCGATCTCTGCGGGGATGACGCCCTTGGCATCATAGAGGGTCAGGGAAGTGACACGGCCTTCGTCGTTGACTTCGACGCCGTACCAGTCGCCGAGGTTCTCTGCGGTGAGCCAGCCTTCTTTGTGGCTGTCACTCCAGGTCTCTCCGCCGGCCTGGTTGTAGATGAGGGTGAGGATGTCTTTGTCGCTCAGCTGCTTGGGACCGCAGGAGGACAGCAGGGCCGCCGGCAGGAGGGCCGCGGCGATGAGGGAAAGTTTAGAGAGTTTCATATCGGAATGAATTTGGTTTGTCGGTTCAGCGTGTAAATATAGTGAATTTTCAGTTACCTTGATCTTCTTCTTGCAGGGGTTCGTTAAAGGGCTCCAGGAAGGGGTTTGTGGCGCGCTCGGCACCGATGGTGGTGTTGCCGCCGTGACCCGGGATGACGAGCGTGTCGCCGGGAAGGGGAATGAGACGCTCCAGAATGCTCCGGATGAGCGCGTCATAGTCGCTGCCCTTGAAGTCGGTCCGGCCGATGCTGCCGGCGAAGAGCGTGTCGCCCGAAATGAGGATTTCGCCTTCTTCGTTATAGTAGCAGGTGCCGCCCGGGGTATGGCCAGGCGTGGCGATGACCTTGAAGCGGAGCGTGTCGCCGATGCGGATTTCCATTCCGTCCGTCGCGTCGGTCGGGGTGAAGGCGATGTCGGTGTCCATCTTGATGATCTTGCCGAACATCTGGAAGAGGGGGAGCATCTCCCGGTCGGCCGGGCTGAGGTAAGCGGGGATTCCGTACAATTGCTGTATGTAACGGACGGCGCAGATGTGGTCGGGGTGGCCGTGCGTCAGGAGAATCGCCTCCGGGACGAGCCCTTCCCGGGTGATGAAACCGGTCAGCGCCGCCTTCTCCGCCTCGTTCTGACAGCCGGGATCGAAGATGGCGCAGCGCTTGTCGTCTCCCCATACCAGCGTGCACGCGGCCGCGTACATATTGAAATGGAAGATTTTGTAGTTTACCATACCACAAAGTTACAAATAATTGTTAAATTTGTAGAAATATCACGCACTATGCATATCGGAATCGCCGGAAATATCGGATGCGGCAAGACGACGCTGACGCGGATGCTGGCCGAGCATTACGGATGGACGCCCAAGTTCGAGTCCGTCACCTACAATCCCTATCTCGAAGATTACTACAAGGATATTTCCCGGTGGTCGTTCAACCTGGAGGTATACTTCCTGGCGCAGCGTTTCCAGGACGTGCTGGACATCGGTTCTTCCAAGGATGTCATCATCCAGGACCGCACCCTGTTCGAGGGCGTGTACATCTTCGTCGCGAACAATTACGCGATGGGGAACCTTTCCAAGCGCGACTTCGAGACCTATATGCAGCTTTTCCACGTGATGATGTCCACCGCCAAGGCCCCCGACCTGCTGATCTACCTCCGCAGCTCGATCCCGCACCTGGTGTCGCAGATCCAGAAGCGGGGCCGCGACTACGAGCAGTCCATCAGCATCGAGTACCTTACCGGTCTCAACGAGCGCTACGAGAAATGGATATCCGAGTATAAGGGTCGTCTTCTCATCCTGAACGGCGACGACCTCGATTTCCAGAACCGGCCGGAGGACTTCTCCTTCATCACCGACAAGATCGACGCGGAACTCTACGGCCTCTTCTGAGGTTATTCAAAAATAATGGTTATATTTGTAAGTTATAATAAATTGATTCTATGCATATCGCAGTAGCAGGGAATATCGGCAGCGGCAAGACGACGCTGACCAAGATGCTGGCCGCCCACTATGGCTGGACTCCCAAATTCGAATCCGTCGATTTCAATCCCTATCTGGCTGATTTCTATGAGGATATGGAGCGGTGGTCGTTCAACCTCCAGATCTACTTCCTCAACAAGCGCTTCAAGGATGTCGTAGACATTTCCCGGCAGGACGACGTCATCATCCAGGACCGCACCATCTATGAGGATGCGCGCATCTTCGCGCCGAACCTCCACGCGATGGGCCTGATGTCCACCCGCGACTTCGAAAACTACAGCGACCTCTTCGACCTGATGATGTCGCTCGTGAAGGCGCCGGACCTGATGATCTACCTGCGTTCGAGCATTCCCAACCTCATCGCGCAGATCCAGAAACGCGGCCGCGAATACGAGAAATCCATCCGCATCGACTATATCACCGGTCTGAACGAGCGGTACGAGACCTGGATCAAGGACTACAAGTCCCGCCTGCTGATCATCGATGTCGACAATATCAAGTTCGAGAACCGTCCGGAGGATTTCTCCTTCATCACCAACAAGATCGACGCCGAACTCTTCGGCCTTTTCCCTTCCGAATAACCACATAACCAATTACTATGTCCGAAAGAATAACCCTTATTGACTTTATTGAAAAGTATACGCACAAGTATGCGGACCTGACCTATCTTCGTGAGAAAATAGACGGTGTATGGAAAGAAATCAGTTATACCGAAACCCGTGAGATGGCCTATAAGATCGGCGCGGGCCTGATGGCGCTCGGCCTGGAGAAAGGCGACAAGATCGCCCTCCTGAGCGAGAGCCGCAGCATGTGGATCCTCGCCGAGATGGGAGCTCTCTACGCCGGCGCCGTCGACGTGCCGCTCTCGGTCAACCTCGGCCACGGTACGGATCTCATCTTCCGCATCAACCATTCCGATTCGCAGTGGATCCTCGTCTCCGCCAATCAGCTTCCCAAGATCCGCGAGATCATCCCGGAGTGCCCGGCTGTCAAGAAAGTGATTGTCTTCGACGACACGGCATTCGACCTTGAAACATTGAATGAGAACGAGATGCGTATTTCCGAGGTGGCGAAAACGGGTGAGGAATTCCTCAAGACCCGCTCCGCGGAATTCGAGGCCCGCTATAAGAGCATCGGCCCCGACGATTACGCCAACATCAGTTATACCTCCGGCACCACGGCCGATCCCAAGGGCATCCTTCTCACGCACCGCAACTACACGGCCAACGTCGAGCAGGGCGCGTCCGTCATCCAGACCGAGCGCGGCTACGTGATGCTCATCATCCTGCCGCTCGACCATTGCTTCGCGCACGTCGCCGGTATGTATACGATGATGTACTACGGCGGCAGCATCGCCACCGTTCCGATCGGCAAGAACGCCCTCGCGACCCTCAAGAATATCCCGACCGCCATCAAGGAAGTACGGCCGCACAATATGCTTTCGGTTCCCGCCCTGGCCCGCAACTTCAAGAAAAACATCGAGGCAGGCATCAAGGCCCAGGGTCCGAAAGTGCAGAAATTGTACGATATCGCGCTCAGGAATGCGATCGCCTACAACAAAGAGTACTACAACCGCGGCGGTTTCCTGTCCTGGTGGCGGAAGCCCCTCATGCGGCTCTTCGACAAGCTCATCTTCAAGAAGGTCCGCGAAAACGCCTTCGGCGGCAGGATGCAGTTCTTCGTGGGCGGCGGCGCCCTCCTCGACATCGAGCTCCAGCGCTACTTCTGCGCCATCGGCGTCCCGATGTTCCAGGGGTACGGCCTCTCGGAGGCGACCCCGATCATCTGCTCCAATTCCACCGGCCACGCCATTTTCGGCTCCTCGGGCCGCATCGTCAAGCCGCTCGACCTCAAGATCTGCGACAGCGACGGCAAGGAGGTCCCTTATGGCGAGAAAGGCGAGATCGTCATCCGCGGCGAGAACGTGATGGCGGGTTACTGGAAAAATCCCAAGTCCACCGCCGAGACCGTCGTCGACGGCTGGCTCCATACGGGCGATATGGGCTACATCTGTCCGTTCGACCACGAGTTCCTCTATGTGACGGGCCGCTTCAAGTCGCTCCTGATCGGCGCGGACGGCGAGAAATATTCCCCCGAAGGGTTCGAGGACAGTCTCCCCGAGGTCTCCAAGTATGTCAACGCGGCCGTCCTGCACAACAACCAGTGCCCCTACACGATCGCGATGATCGTACCGGAGAAGGACGCCCTGAAGGACTATGTCAAGTCCCTCGGCCTCGATCCGGCTTCCCGCGAAGGCAAGGAGGCGATGCTTAAGAAAATCCAGGAGGAAGTCGATTCCTACAAGAAGGGCGGCGCCCACTACGGCCTCTTCCCGGAGCGCTGGCTGCCGGGAGCCCTCATTATCTGCGACGAGCCTTTCACCATCGCCAATCAGATGCTGAATTCCACGATGAAGATGGTCCGCCGCAAAGTCGAGGAACACTATGCCGACCGCATCGAATACGCGTACACCGCCGAGGGCAAGCAGCTCCTCAACGAGAAGAATATCAATTCCCTGTAGATCAATTAACTCACATAAAAAATGGCAACTTCTACCAAACAGCAAGGCAACACCGCGGCCATCATCGTGATGTTCGCCCTCTTCTTTATGATTGCGTTCGTGACGAACCTCGCCGGCTCGATGGGCGTGATCGTAACCAACCAGTTCGGCGCTTCCAAGGCGCTCTCGCAGCTGGGAACCCTCGCCAACTTCATCGCGTATGCCTGTATGGGCATCCCGGCCGGTATCATCCTCAAGCGCAAGGGCTATAAGTTCACGGCGCTTCTGGCCGTGACGGTGGGTCTCGTCGGTGTGGCGATCCAGTTCCTCTCCGGCTATGTGGAGAGTTTCGCGGTCTATGTGACCGGCGCTTTCGTCGCCGGCTTCTCGATGTGCCTTCTGAACATCGTCGTCAACCCGATGCTCAACACCCTCGGCGGCGGCGGCAACAAGGGCAACCAGCTCATCCAGTGGGGCGGCTCCTGCAACTCCATCGGCGGTACGATCGCTCCGATCTTCGTCGGCTGGCTCGTCGGCGGCAGCATCCAGGACGCGACGGTTTCCAAGGCGGCTCCCGTGATGATCATCGCGATGTCGATCTTCGCCCTGGCCTTTGTCGTAATCTGGTTCTCCCATATTCCGGAACCGCATATGGAGAGTGCCGAAGAGAAAGCGGCCCGTCTGTCCGGCAAGGTCGCCAAGGACCCGCACAGTCCGCTTTCATTCCGCCATTTCATCCTCGGCGCCATCGCCATCTTCTTCTATGTCGGCATCGAGGTGGGTATCCCCAATACGGCCAACATTTATTATTCCGGTCTTGACTGGGTCGGTCCCGCGCTGGCCGGTACGATGATCGGCGGATACTGGCTCTGCATGCTGATCGGCCGTCTGGTCGGTGCATCCGTCGGCTCCAAGGTGAGCAGCAAGATGATGCTCGGCGTGATGGCCTCGGTGGCCATCGTGCTCCTGATTGCGGCGATCTTCGTTCCGGAGTCCGTCGCCGTTACCATCAAGGCCTCCAAGATTCCGCTCGCCCTGGGTCTGATGATCCTCTGCGGCTTCTGCACTTCGATCATGTGGGGCGCCATCTTCAACCTCGCCGTCGAGGGCCTCGGCAAATACACGGCTGCGGCTTCCGGCATCTTCATGGCGCTCGTGTGCGGCGGTGGCATCATCCCGTTCCTGCAGAATCTGCTCGCCGACCACGTCGGTTCCCTGCAGAGCTACTGGCTCATCATCGCCTGCCTGTTCTACCTGATTTTCTACGCCTTCATCGGCTCCAGGAATGTAAACAAAGATATTAAAGTCGATTAATGTTATGGCAAAAGAATTTGTAGTCGGAGTCGACGTGGGTGGTCAGACCACCAAGATCGGCGTGGTGAATGCACGCGGAGACGTGCTTTCGCAGACTGTCATCCGTTCAGATGTCTTCGGATCCGACGCGGCGGCATATATCCAGGCGCTTGCGGAGGCCATTAAGATGAATATTTCCCAGTCCGGTCTGGCGGAGGAAGATATCCGCGGCATCGGCGTGGGTGCGCCTAACGGCAATTATTACACCGGAGAGGTGGCTTTCGCACCGAATCTTGCGTGGGCGGCGAACGCGGCCGTTCCTTTCTCCAAGATGCTCCAGGAGGCCGTCGGTCTTCCCGTTTCGCTGACCAATGACGCCAATGCCGCCGCGGTGGGCGAGATGGCATACGGCGCCGCCCGCGGTATGAAGAATTTCATCATGATCACCCTCGGCACCGGTGTCGGCAGCGGCATCGTCATCGACGGCAAGGTGCTCTACGGGCACGACGGTTTCGCCGGCGAACTCGGTCACGTCACCATTCTCCGCGACGGCCGCCAGTGCGGCTGCGGCAGGAAGGGCTGCCTGGAGGCCTATTGCTCGGCCATCGGCATCGCCCGCACCGCCCGCGAGTGGCTCAGCGCCACCGACGAGCCTTCGCTCCTCCGCCTCTGTGACCAGGATAAACTGTCCTCCAAGGACATCTATGACGCCGCAGTGAAGGGAGACAAGATCGCGCTCAAGCTCTTTGAATACACGGGAACCCTCCTGGGCCGCGCCTTCGCGGATTTCATCGCGTTCAGCGCCCCCGAGGCCATCGTCCTCTTCGGCGGTCTCGCCCGCGCCAAGGAGTTCCTCTATGAGCCGATGCTCAAGGCGATGAACGAGAGCGTCCTCAAGATCTGGAAAGACAAAGTCAATATCGTCTTCTCCTCCCTCCCGCTGAACGACGCCGCCATCCTCGGCGCCTCGGCCCTCGCCTGGGAGCTGTAGGGCGATTCGCCTGTTACAAGAAAGGGCTTGCGGATTCGCAAGCCCTTTCTTTTTGTTCGCCCTTACGGCGCCACCCTGTTGATATCTCTCGGGAAGAGACTGACTTCCTTGATGTTGGGGATGCCGAGGAAGCCGGAAAGGATGCGCTCGAGGCCGATGGCGAAACCGCCGTGGGGTGGCATGCCGTTACGGAAGGTCTCGAGGTAGAATTTGAAGTTTTCGGGGTGCATTCCGCGCTTGAGCATCTTTTCGATGTACTGCTCTTCTTTGTGGATGCGCTGCCCGCCGGAGGTGATCTCGCGGCCGCGCATCAGCAGGTCGTAGGAGATGGTCAGGGTGGGGTCGTCCGGGTCGTCCATCGCGTAGAAAGCCCTGTGGGAGCTCGGGAAATGGGTGATGAAGACGAAGTCGGAATCGAACTCTTTCAGGGCGTAATCACAGATGAGCACTTCTTCCTCGGGAGCCAGGTCGGGCTCGCCGCGGTGGTCCATGGACATCTTGTCGGCGTAGTGCTGCATCAGGATTTCGTGGGTTTCGGAGAGCCGGAATACGGGGATGGTATGCGGCATCTTGGGCAGTTCGGCCTTCAGGAAGGCGAGTTCGTGGGCGCATTCGGATTCGACCGTCCGGATGATGTGCTCCAGCAGGCAGGATTCGAGGAGCATCACGTCCTCCTGTCCCTCGATGAAGCCCATTTCCACATCCAGCGAGATGTATTCGTTCAGGTGGCGGGAAGTATTGTGCCGTTCCGCGCGGTAGGCGGGGGCGATTTCAAAAACCCGCTCGAAGACGCCGACGCCGATCTGTTTGTAGAACTGCGGGGACTGGGCCAGATAGACATTTTTACCGAAATAATCCATCGAGAAGACGTTGGCGCCGCCTTCGGCTCCTTCCGCCACAATCTTAGGTGAGAAGATCTGGGTGAAGCCGTTCGCCGTCAGGAATTCCGCGAAGGCCTTGACAATGACCGCGTTGACCCGGAAAATGGCCATATCGCGAGGATTGCGCAGGGTTACCTGGCGATGGTCCAGTTTGAAGGCAAGCGAAGTGTCGGGGTCGAACTGGATGGAGTTCTGGTCGATCAGGTCGGTCGTGCTGGGAGCGGAGATTACGCGGATGGCGTCCGCCGCGATCTCGATCTGGTTGTTGGCCGAGGCCGGATCCTTGATGTTGGAGGCGTTCACGACACCGTCGACGGCAATGGCGGACTCTCTGGAGAGCGCGTTCAACGTGATCGCCTCGCCCTTTTCGTCCGTGATGACCGTCTTGTCGTTCTGGATGACGATCTGGACCACACCCTCCGGCTTGCGGAGCAGGATGAATCCGCCCCATTTCGTGACCCGGGTGTTGAAAACCATTCCCTGCAACTGCACGGTCTCGCCCGGGGTGAATGTCTTCAGACTCCGGGGCTTGACTAAACTTTTCAATTCGATTTTACTTGCCATAATATCTGTTTTTGTTATTTCCGCATTAACGAATTGCGAATTTAACAAAAAACTCGGTTTGTTCCAAATATGGCCGCCGGGAGGATAAAAAGTGACCGGCTCTCCTCCCCAAGAGAACCGGTCGTATATAAAACGAACTTAACAATAGACACGTTTCCGTGTCCATGGCAAAGGTAAGAATTATAATTATAATACCCAAATTATTTTCAGATTTTAAGCAAATAAAATTTTTTAATAATAATTTTAAAGATTTTTATAATGGTTTGATATGATTTCCGGAACGGGCCCGGAATGAAAAAAAATCGCTACATTTGTCTCTTGGCACAAGAGTTGCCGCACCAAAGCGCCGTATGAAAAAGAAAATGATACTCCTGGCGGCCCTGTCGCTCGCCGTCTCCCTGCCTCTTTCCGCTCAGTCGAAAGGGTTTACCATCGGTCAGTGGACCGAGATCCGCAACGCCATCACCCGGGAACTCAACCGTTCCTATGTCGATTCCCTTCCGGTCGCCCGGATCGAGAAGGCGGCGATCGACGCGATGCTGGAAGAGCTGGATCCCTATACCATCTTCGTTCCCGAGGAAGAAAAGGAAGACTTCCAGATGATGATCGCCGGCACGTACGGCGGCATCGGCGCTATCATTTATAAACCCGACAAAAACGGCAACGTCCTCATCAACGAGCCGTATGCCGGATCCCCGGCGGCCCGGGCGGGACTCCGCTGCTGCGATGAGATCCTGGAAATCGACGGCGTATCCACGCACGGACTTACGGCCTCCGAAGCCAGCGATAAAATGAAGGGCAAGCCCGGGACGAAGGTGAAATTCCTGGTGAAGAAATGTTTCGCCGGGGCGACCTGGGCTGCGGGAGACAATGTCGAGGTGGTCATCACGCGCGAGCGGATCCATCTTCCCGATGTGGAATATGCCGGGATGCTGGACGGGACGACGGGCTATGTGCTCCAGTCCAAATTCACCGAAGGGGTGAGCAATTCCGTCAAGGACGCTTTCCTCCTCTTGAAGAAGCAGGGGATGAAGCGCTTTGTGCTGGATCTTCGCGGCAACGGCGGCGGACTGCTCAACGAAGCGGTCGGCATCGTATCGCTCTTTGTGCCCAGGGGCTCCGTCGTCGTGACTTCGCGGGGCCGCATCGAGGGGAGCGGGCAGGTCTTCAAGACGGGATCGGATCCCGTGGATACGGAGATGCCGGTCGTGGTGCTGGTGGATTCCGGCTCGGCGTCGGCCTCCGAGATCGTCGCCGGCGCACTGCAGGATATGGACCGCGCCACCATCATCGGCACCCGCACCTACGGGAAGGGCCTCGTGCAGTCGATCCGGCCGCTTCCGTACGACAGCCAGCTCAAGGTCACGACGGCGAAATATTACACGCCTTCCGGCCGCTGCGTGCAGGCCATCGATTACACCCATCGCAAGGAAGACGGCAGCGTGGGACACATCCCCGATTCGCTGACGCACGAGTTCAAGACTCTTCACGGCCGCACGGTGAAGGACGGCGGCGGCATCACGCCCGATCACGAAGTGAAGGCCAAGGAATATAGCCGTCTCACGTATTCTCTGGTGCTCAACGGCATCGTGGAGCAGTTTACGCTGGATTATGTCCGCCGTCACGAGAAGATCGCTCCGGTGGAGGAGTTCCACCTGGGGGATGCGGAATTCGACCGGTTCGTCGCTTTTGCCAAGGGGAAGGAGTTCGACTACCGCTCCAGCGCGAAGGCGATGTTCGACGAGATGCGGAAGACCCTCGAGAAGGACGGCCTCTCGGAGAATATGAAGCCGGAACTGGACGCCCTGGCCAAGGCGCTGGAGATTGATAAGGAGCAGTTCCTCCGGATGAAGAAGGATGAAATCATTCCGTTCATCGAGGAGGAGATCGTGGTGCGGTATTACTTCCAGGAAGCCGGCGTCAAACTCCGCCTCCGCTACGATACGCAGCTGAAGGAAGCGCTGACGAAGCCGGCCATCGTCATTCCGGACTAGTTCCTGAATCCACCCACAGATACATCCGGTCGCCCCGCCGGGGATGGATCCGCTCCGCAGCCTCCTTGGCGGGGTGGTCTGTAATCCGGTCCTCCGGCATCCCGTCGACCGGGACGGCGACGGAGCAGTAGACGCCTTTCTCCGCCGCATCGGCGGCCTTCATCTCCACGCGGAGATCTTCTACCCTGAATTCCAGAACACCCGTCGTGGGACCGATGATGAGCGCCTCGTCGCCGACGCGGATCGCGCCGGATTCGACCAGCACCTCCGCGACGCCGATGCGGTTGAACCAGTTGGTCACCTTGCCCACGTAGACTTTCCGGCGGGTGGCCTGGCTGCCGTAGACGTCCGACCATTCGCCGAGCCGCTGTCCCTGATAATAGCCGTCCCAGAACCCGCGGTTGAAGACTTCCGCCAGCTGCTCTTTGAGCCCGGCGGCGAGTTCGGGGGTATAAGTCCCTTCGCAGATGGCGTCCGCGGCCTTCCGGTAGCAGGAGGCGCAGCGGCGGACATATTCCGCGCTGCGGGCCCGACCCTCGATCTTGAATACTCTGACGCCGCTTTCGACGATCCTGTCGAGAAATTCGATGGTGCAGAGGTCTTTCGGCGACATGATGTATTTGTTGTCCACCAGCAGCGTGTGGCCGGTCTCGACATCTTTGACTTCATAGCCCCGGCGGCAGATCTGGTAGCAGCCGCCCCGGTTCGCCGACTTGCCGTAGGCATCCAGGCTCAGATAGCATTTCCCCGAAATCGCCATGCACATCGCCCCGTGGGCGAACATCTCGATGCGGACGGGCTTGCCGGACGGGCCGGTAATTCCCTCGCGCGCAATGGCTTCCGAGATAGCCTTGACCTGGTCGAGATGAAGTTCCCGCGCGAGGACGACCACGTCGGCGAACTGCGCGTAGAAACGCAGCGCCTCGAGGTTGGAGATGCTCAGTTGCGTGGAAATATGGACCTCGAGCCCGATCTTGCGGCAATACAGGATGGCGGCCATGTCGGACGCGATGACGGCGTCTACGCCGGCCGCTTTGGCGGCGTCCAGCACGGCGTATGCTTCGCTGAGTTCGCCGTCGTATAGCGTGATGTTGAGCGTCATGTAGGACTTGACGCCGTATTCCCGGCAGATGCGGGTGATCTCGGGCAGGTCTTCCGGGGCGAAATTGTTGGCCGAATGCGACCGCATATTGAGGTGCCCTATGCCGAAATAAACGGAATTGGCACCGCCCTCGATGGCGGCGGCGAGGCATTCGAAATTGCCCGCCGGAGCCATGATTTCCAGGGAATCCGGTCTCATTTCGCGCGTCCGATCAGTTTTTCGGCAAATTCGTCGAGCCGCTGCCGCTGCTCCGCTCCGAGTCCGGCTACGGCCTCCATCGCTTCGTCGCTGAGGCGCCGGATTTCGGCCTGGGCCTCAGAGGGAATGCCGTACCGGTCGTAGAGGGCCGTGACGGCCGCGATTTTTGCGGCCTTCTCTTCCGCCGTTCCGGCGGGAAGGGCGAATGCGTCATCCAGGGCTCCCCGGTCGGGAAGTTTCTCCGTCAGGCGGACGGTCAGCCAGCTCTTCTTGCCGTTGAGGATATCGCCGCCGATGGGTTTGCCGAATACCTTGGCATCGCCGTAGGCGTCCAGATAGTCGTCCGCCACCTGGAAGGCGAGTCCGAGCTTGTAACCGTAGTCATAGATGGCATTGCACAACGTTTCCGGGGCCTCGGCGATGAGTGCGCCCATCTTGGCGCTGCAGGCAATCAGGACGGCGGTCTTGAGCCCGATCATCTTCATGTAATCCGCCATCGGAACGGCGCTCATCTGCTCGAATTCCATGTCATACTGCTGCCCGTCACATACCTCCGCGGCTGTTTTCGAGAAGAGGGCCAGGACCTGCGGAAGGACCTGCGGGGGAGCCGCGGCCATTCGCTTGTAGCTGTCGATGCACATCACGTCGCCCGAAAGGATGGCCGTGTCCGGATTCCATCTGACCCATACGGTTTCCTGCCCTCTGCGCAGCGGCGACTTGTCCATCATGTCGTCGTGGATCAGGGTAAAGGTATGGAAGACCTCCAGCCCGGCCGCCGGCTCCAGAATTCCTTCCGTAAGGTCGTCACGGAACAGGCCGTAGGCCGTCAGGCAAAGCATCGGGCGGATCCTCTTGCCGCCGATGGCAATCATATAGCGGAGCGGATCGTAGAGCCCCTCCGGCTCCCGGGTAAATTCGATTCCCTCAAACAGCCGCTTTACGGCCGCGTTGATAGTCGCTTGTGTAATCATACTGCAAAGATGGCTTTTTTCGTTCAACCGTCCAATTTTTTTCCTATACGTGATTACAGGGATACTGAAGAACGGTTTTGCTCCAACCGGATGGCAGGAGTAAGGCCGTGCTGACGGATCAGCCACAATTCCAGGAATTTGTCATCCAGATAGTAGGTTTTCTTTGGAGAGCGGGTAAGGAGTTGGCGTTTCAGCAGTGCGCGTGCTGCGGACTGAACGGAACTGACCGAAACCATTCCGTGTTTTTTGATAAAATCTGCGGAGGTGATATTGACGGCGGTTCCTTCCAGTGAGACGGCTTCCAGAAGCGCCCGCTGATTAACCGTCAAGCTGGAGAGAATCTCCTGGAACGTGTCCGTGTTGTCCGTAAGAATATTCTCGGTGCACTCCAGCACAAACGCACTGTCGCAAATCCTGTTTTCGGGAAGAATCGGAAAGGCCTGGTTTAATACCCGCTGCAGATAATAAGTGTATCCTTGCAGCAGATCGTACAGGTCGAAGACAGCGGTCGCTTCTATTTTCTTTCCGTATTGCCGGAACAGGGAGGATACGAAGTTTGTGTATTTCTCTTTGTCGATTGCTTCAAGCGACATTGTTGCCGTGCTTTGATAAAAGGGCCTGGCTGCAGATCCGAACATCTGGGCAAGGACGGACCGTTCACTCCCGGCAAAAATAAAAGTGGTATTATGCATGAATTGAATGCGGCTTCGCAGAATGGCCTCTACATTTTTCTGTTCGTAATTTGCTATTCTCTGGAATTCATCGATGGCTACGATACAAGGCTTATCTGCTTTTTCCAGATAAGAGAATATTTCATCCAGCGTACTCTCCGGCCGGGGGATATCGCCAATGCCGACCGAGAAAGCCGGCATCCCGGTGGTCGGGTCCAGGGAGAAGACTCCGCGCAGGGAAGGAAGGGCGCCCAAAAACCGTTTCAGCACATCAAAGCCCCGTCCGGAAAGCTTGCCGACAATCTCCCGCCCCAGTTTTTGGATGAATTCCTCCATTGAAGCGGTTTCATACAGATCGATGTAAAACGTGTAGTAGTTTTTCCGGATTTCCTGCTTCCGGAAGATATGGTGGATAAGTCCGGATTTCCCCATCCGGCGGGGAGACATCAACAATACATTACTTCTTCCTTCAATATGTCTGAGAAGGGTTCGGGTCTCTTTCTCCCGGTCGCAGAAATACGCATCCGGAATATCCGAGGAAAGGAAAAATGGATTAAGAGGTTTAGCGATACGGGTCATCTTTTGCAACATTGTTTTGTGCAAAAGTAATTATATTATTTGAATTATGCAAGATAAATTATTTAAGTTAAATAATCTGTCGATTCCGTTGCATTTTTCTCCCTACCGGAATTTCTGGTCCTCCTCGAGCATGCCGAGATAGGAGGTGTAACGCTCGGGGGAGATGGTGCCGGCCTCGAGGGCGGCTTTGACCGCGCAGCCGGGCTCGTGAGTGTGGGTGCAGGGGACGAAACGGCAGTGGTCGGCCACGGCGAGCATTTCGGGGAAGTATTTGCCAATTTCTTCTTTCTCCAGGTCGACGAGGCCGAATCCGCGGAGACCGGGACTGTCAATCACATAGCCCCCGCTGGAGAGAGGATACATTTCATACAGAGATGTTGTGTGCTTGCCCTGCAAATGTGCAACGGAAATCTGCCCGATCTTAGGGTCGAGCGAAGGGTCGAGCGCTTTGATGAGACTGGATTTGCCGACGCCGGACTCGCCCGAAAAGAGGTTTACATTCCCTTTACAGGCCTCCCGGATGGCGGCGATGCCTTCACCGGTCTTGACGGAAGTCTCAATCACGGGGTAGCCCGCGCCCTTATAAATTCGGCGGAATGCGTCGATCTGCTCCTGCGCTTCTGCCCGGTAGAGGTCCGTTTTGGCCAGTACGATCGTGGCGGGAATGCCGTACACCTCGCAGGTTACGAGAATCCGGTCAAGGAAGGGGAGTTTGACCTCGGGAAAATACAACGAGACAATGATATACGCGCGATCGAGGTTGGCGGCGATGACGTGCGCCTGGCGGGAAAGGTTGGTGGAGCGGCGGATGACGTAATTCTTCCGGGGGATAATCTCGGTAATGGTCGCAGGATTCTCCGGACCGGGTTCTCCCTCCAACTCGTAGCGGACCCTGTCTCCCACCGCCACGGGATTGGTAACGGCACTTCCCCTGAGACGGATTTTTCCCCGCAGGACAGCCGGAAACAGCTGCCACACAGGGAGTTCCGAGAGTACGAAGTGACTCCCGGCATTCTTTACCACCGTCGCCTCGCCGGTCATAGGGCGAGAAGATAAGCGGCCAGAGCGCGAAGTGCCTTGCCCCGGTGGGAAATGGCGTTCTTGGCCTCGGGCGTGAGTTCGGCGGCGGAAAGGCCGTCGCAGCCATCCGGGAGAAATACCGGGTCGTACCCGAAGCCGCCGTTACCGTGCCGCTCCGTCGCGATCTGTCCTTCCATAATTCCCTCGAAAAAATGCCGCTCGCCGCCGAGAATCAGTGTCACGCAGGTATGGAAACGCGCCCGACGGTTTTCGATGCCCTCCATTTCCCGGAGCAGGCGGTCGATGTTGGCATTGAAATCCTTTCCGGAAGGATTGCCATAGCGGGCCGTATGTACGCCCGGAGCGCCGTTCAGAGCCTCCACCTCCAGGCCGGTATCATCCGCAAAGCAGTCCAGTCCCGTATGCTCGTACAAGTACAGGGCTTTCTGAAGAGAATTTTCTTCGATGGTTGCTCCCGTTTCGGGGATGTCTTCCGTTACGCCGGCTTCTGCGGCGGCTACGACGTCGAATCGTCCGCAGAGAATCTCGTTGGCTTCCCGGATTTTACCCGGATTGCCGCTGGCAAATACTAGTTTCATACTGCAAAAATACGGAATAATTGCCAGTATTGCACCAAAAAGCGGTTATCTTTGCAGGGGAATGGAAATAAAAGCTCTCAATCGGGAAATCCTGCGGCTCGCGGTGCCCAGTATCCTGGCGAACCTGACGGTGCCGCTGGTGGGGATGGTAGATATTGCCGTTGCAGGGCACCTTACAGCCGGTGCCGGCGGCGCCGCGGCGCTCATCGGCGGCATCTCCATCGGCACGATGCTATTCGACCTGCTGTACTGGAATTTTTCCTTCCTCCGGGTCGGTACGGGCGGGCTCACGGCGCAGGCTTTCGGCCGGGGCGATATGGCGGAGAGCAAGAATATTCTCTGGCGGGCCCTGCTCCTTGCCTGGATAAGCGCCCTTCTGATGATTGCCATCCAGTGGCTGGTCGTCAAGGCGGCCTTCCTCTTTGTGACGTGTACGCCGGAGGTGCAGTCGCTTGCGACGCGGTATTTCTATATCCGCATCTGGGCCGCGCCCGCGACGCTCTCGCTATTCGCCCTTAAGGGCTGGTTTATCGGCATGCAGGATACGGTGAGCGCGATGGCTGCCGACCTCATCGTGAATATCGGCAATATGCTTCTGAGCGTCGGCCTCGCCTTCGGGCTGGGGATGGGATTCGACGGTGTCGCCTGGGGCACGGTCATCGCCCAGTGGTCGGGATTCCTGTTCTCGCTCGCGATGCTGGCGACAAAGTACCGCCGCGTGGCGTTTGCGCAAGGGCGGCTTTCCCTGCGGGGACTTGGCCGTTTCTTTGCGATGAACGGCAATCTGGTGCTGCGTTCGCTGGGCCTCATCGCCGTCTATATCGGCTTCACGGTCATTTCGGCCCGGTACGGCGATACACTGCTGGCCGTGAGCTCGATCCTCATGAAAATTCTGCTGATCTTCTCTTATTTCACGGATGGTTTCGCCTATGCGGGAGAGGCCCTTACCGGGAAGGCGATCGGGATGGGGGACCGGGATCTGCTGTTCGGCACCATCCGGTATACCTTCATATGGAGCATGTCGATCGCGGTGGTCTTTATCGGAATCTACGCCGTGACCGGGGTGCCGCTGTTCCGCCTGATGACTTCCGACACCACTGTCGTAGAGGCGGCGAGGGAATTTCTTCCGTGGCTGCTGGTGATGCCGCTGCTCGGCTGCCCGGCCTTCACCTGGGACGGTATCTACCTGGGCGCGACCGCGTCCGGGGCCTGCCGGAATACTTCCCTGCTCTCCGCGGCGGGCTTCTTCGCCGTCTGGCTGACCGGCCTTGCGGCGTGGCGTCCCGACGGCGCCGCCGCCATCCATCTGCTGATGGCGGCCTATTTCGTCCATCTTGCCGTGCGGACCCTGTATCAGACGGTTTTCTGGCGGAAGTATATTCTGTCGGAGAAATAGATTCCGGAATGATGTCAGTGCGTCCCCTTGCGGCGGGAGAAGAGGCGTTGGGGGAGCTCCATCGCGAGGATGATGCCGAGTACGATGGCGATGGCCGCCTTGGCCGCGGCGAATCCGCTGTGGAGGGACAGGGAGAAGGATCCGGAAGTCAGATAATAGGTAAACCAGAAGATGCCCGCGCCGGGAACGAGCGGGAAGATGCCGCACAGCAGGAAGACCTGCGCGGGGCACCGGAACGGGACGGCGGCGAGGCGGGACAGCAGGCAGACCAGCAGGGCGGCGAACAGCGTCGCGACAGCCGGAGACATTCCCGCGAAGCGGAAAAGCAGCAGGTAGCAGATCCAGCCGACGGAGCCGATGATGCCCGTGGAAAGGTATTCCCGCCGGTCGGTGCCGAAGAGGACGGCGAAGGCGGCGGTGCCGATGAAGGCCGCCAGGGCCTGCCAGCCGAGTCCGGCCGTGCCGGGATCGACGGACATTCCGCTGAGCTGGATCACGCCCTTGAAGATACCTCCGTCCAGGATGAAGGCCAGGGAGACGCCCAGGGCGATGCAGAAGAAGCCCAGCATCGCATCCGTCAGCCGGGTGATGCCGGCGAGGTAGTCCGAATTCGCCAGGTCGCGGACACCGTTCACGAAGGGCACGCCCGGAATCAGCGGCATGATGGCGCCGATGATGATGTTGCTGAGACTTGCTCCGAAGCCGATTCTCCAGGAAGCGATGCACAGCAGGGTGGCGAGCAGGGCGTTGGCGATGCCGCCCACGATCTTGCTGAGGTATCGTGCGCTGACGCTCAGCGTGAAGATATAGAGCAGCATTCCGACGACAAGGGCGGCGGCGCAGTCCGTCCATCCGCCTCCGAACACCGCGCAGAATCCGGCGGCGCCGAAGGCCGATCCGGCCACCTGCTCCCAGAAAGGTTTCGCGGGGGCGTTTCGGATGGCTTCCAGGCGGCTCCGGGCTTCTTCCAGCGTGCATTTGCCGGCGGCGATGTCATAGCTGAGCCGGTTGACGGCGGTCACTTTCGAGAGCCGGATGCCCCGGATCGGAATGAATTCCACGTTGGCGTAGGTGGAGGCCTGTCCGCCGTCCCTCCGCACCTTTCCGGGCTCCCGGCCCGTGGTGAAGATGCCGTTGGAGAGGACGAAGAAATTGCCCGAACTCACCCCGAAATGCGTGGCGATCCGCGCCATGATATCCTCCACGCGGGAAATCTCCGCACCGTTCTCGAGCAGGATATGTCCCGCCTCCGATGCGACTTCCAGAACGTCTTGAAACCGGTCTTCCATCTTACAGGTCAGTGTTTTTCTTCCGTGTGGGCGAGTTCCCAGGCGTTGACGAGGTTCTGCCAGATGGCGTAGAGGCCGCCGGCAACGGAGGTGACGGGCGTCATATAGTTGAATCCCAGCCAGATGATGAAGGCGGTGTTCTTCTGTCCGAGGGCCTGGCCCGAGGTGATGGATTCGCTGCGCCCGTAGCGGCGGGCCACCCTTCGCCCGAGGATGAACTGAATCAGGCAGCAGACGAGGGAAACGAGCCCGATGCCGAGCGCCACGAGGACGCCGATGCCGCTCGTGACGAGGGCGTAGGTCGCCAGCGACATCGCCATCGTCAGGCAGAAGCCCCAGATGTAGAACGCCCAGTCGACGAAACGCTCCAGCCACCGTTGTACTCCGGGCAGCAGGTACCGGATGGTCCACGCCAGGACACAGGGCAGCACGAGGATGGCGAAAACCTTCTTGACGATGGCCCAGAACGCGGCCAGGAAGGACACGTCCGTGGAGGGATGCACCATCGGAATCATCAGCGGAATGAGCAGACAGGCGAGCGCATCCGCGAGGACGATATAGGTCATGATGCCCGGCAGGCTCCCGCCGATCTTACGGGTAATGACCCCGGCCGCTGCCGCCGTCGGACAGATGAAGCAGAGCATCGCGCATTCCAGCAGGATCCTGCCCGCCCCGTGCGGAATCCGCGTGGCCGCAAGCGCCAGCGCCCCGAAGAGCACGGCCTGCACGGCGAGCAGCACAAAGTGCCACTTATGGAGTTTGAGGTCCGCCGGAGCCACCACATTGAGCTGCAGGAACAGCATCACGCTCACAAGCGTCGGCTGCAGCCATCTCGCCACCCCGATGTATCCGCTCTCTTCGAAGGCGGGCACAAAATGCAGGATCAGATAGACGCTGATCCCCGTCACCATCGCGACGGGCAGCATCCACCGCCGCAACCATAGCACTATTCCGCTTTTCTCCATATCCGTGTTGGGGAAGGTGTGATTAAAGAACCCGGTAGACGCTTAATACTTCATCCCGAGGTTAAACATAATGAACGAATAGATGTCCGCCTGCTCCTCCAGGACCTTGGCGAGGGGTTTGCCGCCGCCGTGGCCGGCCTTGGTGTCGATGCGGATGAGCGTGGGGGCGTCGCCGGCCTGGCACTTCTGCAGCGTGGCCGCGAACTTGAAGGAATGCGCGGGCACCACGCGGTCGTCGTGGTCGGCGGTCGTCACCAGCGTCGCCGGATAAACGGTGCCTGGCTTGAGGTTATGCAGTGGAGAATAGCCCAGGAGGTACCTGAACATCTCCTCGCTGTCTTCGCTGGTGCCGTAGTCCGGGGCCCAGTTCCACCCGATGGTGAATTTGTGGTAGCGGAGCATGTCCATCACGCCCACCTGGGGGATGGCGACGGCGTAGAGGTCCGGGCGCTGCGTCATGCAGGCGCCGACCAGCAGGCCGCCGTTGGAGCCGCCCACGATGGCGAGTTTCTCCGGGGAGGTGTATTTCTCGGCGATCAGCCATTCCGCCGCCGCGATAAAATCGTCGAAAACATTCTGCTTCTGCATCTTTGTGCCGGCGAGATGCCAGGCCTCGCCGTATTCGCCGCCGCCGCGGAGATTGACCTGGGCGTAGATGCCGCCTTTCTCCAGGAAAGGAAGTCGCATCGCGGAGAAGCCGGGATTGAGCGAGATGTCGAATCCGCCGTAACCATAGAGATAGACCGGGTTGGTTCCGTTCCGTTCGATGCCCTTCTTATAAGTGAGGAACATCGGAATCCGGGTACCGTCCTTCGAGGGGAAGAAGACCTGGACGCTCTCGAAGCCGGAGAGGTCGAAGGCCGTCTTTGGAGCGGCGTACACGGTGCTTTCCATCGTGTCGGTATCGAGACTGTAGATGGTGCCCGGGGTGGTGAAGGAGGTGTAGGCGTAGTAGCACCAGGACTCGCCGATCTTGCCGCTGAAGCCGGCGCTGCCGAGGCCCGGAAGTGGAATCTCCTGCTTGCCGCTACCATCTTTCTCGAAGCGATAGGCGTGAGTTGCCGCGTCCTGCTGATAGGATGCGATGATCTTGTCGCCCACGAAGGTCACTCCGTCCAGGACGCAGTCGCTCTCCGGGAGGACATCCTTCCAGGCCGTGAAGGCGGGATTGTGGATGTCGGCAGCCACCAGCCTGTTGAGCGGCGCCTCGCGGTTGGTGAGGAGGTAGATGGTGTCGCCGTCCGTCTCGACCGGGCTGCACGAATTCTTCATGTCGGCCGTAATCCGGATGAATTTTCCGTCCGGTATGCGCAGGTCTTTGACATAGAGATTGTTCCCGACATCGGCTCCGTCTTCGTAGAGGAAGGCCATCGTCTCTTCTTCATTGGTGTCCAGAAGATAGAACCGCAGCGGCTCGTCCGGGTTCTCGTAGTATACGGTATCTTCGCTCTGCGGGGTGCCGATCTTGTGGTAGAATACCTTGTGGCCCTCGTTTTTGACCGAGAATTCGTGTCCCTCCTCGGGAATGCCGTAGGCGCTGTAGAAGAAGCCGTCCCCCAGCCAGGCGGCGCCGGAGAATTTGGCCCATTCGATATGGTCTTCCAGCAGCTCTCCGGTTTTCACGTCCATCACGTAGAATTCCTGCCAGTCGCTTCCGCTGCGGGAGATACCGTATGCCATCAGACTGCCGTCCTTGTTGAAATAAGTGCCCTTGAGCGCGACCGTTCCGTCGTCCGAGAGTTTGTTCGGATCGAGGAAGACGCGCTGCTCCCCGTCCGGCGTATCCATTTCGTACAGGACGCTCTGGTTCTGCAGGCCGTCGTTGCGGTAGATGTACCATTTTCCGTTGCGGCCGTGGCCGGGAACGCCGATTTTCTCGTAATTGCTCACTTCCTTGAGCCGGGAAAGCACTTTGCCCCGGAAGGGAATCCCCTTGAGGTAATGGTCGGTAACCTTGTTCTGGGCCTCCACCCACGCGGCCGTCTCGGCTGAATTGTCATCTTCCAGCCATCTGTACGGGTCCGCGACCTCCGTTCCGAAATAGGTGTCCACGGTATCGTCTTCCCGCGTCGGGGGAAGTTTGGGCGCGCATGTGCCGATCACTAAACTTGTCATTGCAAGGGTTGCAAGAAGGGTTGCGGTTTTCATATCTGTCAGATCAGGATTCGTGTCTTTTTGCGGTATTCGGCGTATCCCGTCTTGTTCTGCAGCTGGCGGCGCTCCATCAGGGGGATGCTGATGAAAAGGAAGAGGGCGGTCATTGCGAGGGGCGCGAGAATCAGCCAGTCCACACCGTTCAGGGAAGCGTACATGATCCAGATTCCCCACCACATCTGGACTTCGCCGAAATAGTTGGGATGGCGGCCGTGTTTCCAGAGGCCGGCCTCGCAGATCTTTCCGGGGTTGGCCGCCCGGAAGCGGTGCATCTGCGTGTCGGCGACGAGCTGGATCGTGGCCGAGGAAAGGCAGACCGCAAAGCCCAGCCAGGTGACGAGATTGGCTCCCGCCCAGGGGTCGAACAGGCCGAATCCCGGCAGCATGCAGGCAAAGACCAGCAGGGTCGGCATCATGTTCAGCCCGCCGAAATTGGTCAGGTGGAAAAGCGCTGGAGACATCGTCGTCCGGTACTTGGAATAGCGCCAGTCTTCGTGGGCGAGGCCCTTGAAGGTGAAGTACCAGTTGCCGGTCAGGCGGACGCCCCAGTACCATACCGCGATCAGCAGGAGGATGACGGGAAGAGACCAACATCCTTTGTAGAAGGCCCAGGCGGTGAACATCACGGGCGGGGCGACGCTCCAGTACGGATCATAGACAGACACGTTCCGGAACAGGAGTCCGAAGCCCCAGACGATGACGGTCGCCACGACGTCGGCTACGAGAAGGTCCCACATTTCCGGCATCCGCTCCCGGATTCCGGCGAAGAGAAAGATGCCTGCGACAGCGGCTAAGGCGTAGACCGCGGCAATGATCGCGACGCTGGCGGCTTTGGAGAAATCGTTTTTCATTCTTCGGCTTTTTCCGGCTCCGCCGGCGTTTCAGGTTCGGATTTCTTCAGCTGGGAAGGGTCGGGTTTGACGCTTTCGATGCGGACCGGGTTGAGGGGGACGTCGCGGTTGTCGCGCTTGACCATCGAGATCTTGTCGATGACATCCAGGCCGCTGACGGCCTCGCCGAAGACCGTGTATCCGCCGTCGAGGGGGGCGCAGGCGTCGGCGTCCACGACGAAGTAGAACTGGGAGCCGGAGGATTCGCGGTACGGATTGGCCTCGTCGCCGATCCTGGCGGCGGCAAGGGCGCCTCTCTTATGGGTGTAGCCGGCCTTGACGCCCTGCTCTATCTCGGCGGGGACGGTATAGTCGGGGCCGCCGGTGCCGAATTCGGCCAGGCGGGAAGCGTCCTTGGTGAGGGGATCTCCGCCCTGGATGATGAATCCCGGGATGACCCTGTGGAAGAGCAGCCCGTCGTAATAGCCCGCCAGAGCCAGTTTGACGAAATTGTCCCGGTGCTTCGGGGTGGCCTTGTAGAGCTTGATGCGGATGGTGCCGAGAGACGTGTTCATGTCGAACACCGGCTCCTCGGGGAGGGAAGCGGCAGTGACGGCGGCTTCTTTTTCTTTCTTTTCCAGTTCCTTTGCTTCCGCCTGCGCCTTTTCGACGGCGGCGATGGAATCTGCCCGCGCCTGCTCGGCAGCGGCTTCCCTGCGGGCCCTCCGGGCCTCGTTGTTGCATCCGGTCAGTACGGCCAAAATGCAGAAGAGCGTCAAAATAATTCGTTTCATAACGCAAAAATAACTAATTTTGCTTTTACTATGGCAAATCCGCTCAAACAATTGGCAGGGGAGACCGGCATCTACGGCCTCAGCACCGTCCTTGCCCGTATCGTCAATTTCTGTTTCGTCCCCATCTATACCCGGGTGCTCAGCACGTCGGGTTATGGCGTGGTATCCGAGTTCATGGCATACATCGCGATCCTGCAGGTCTTGCTGGTGCTAGGCCTGGAGACCGGCTGTTTCCGGTTTGCCAATAAGGAAGGCGCCGATCAGAGGAAGGTTTATTCCAGTGCGCTGGTTGCGGTTTTCGGGATAAGCGCGGCTTTCCTGGCCTGTATGATCATCTTTGCGAGACCGCTCGCCGGGATGCTGGGGTATGCGGGTTACGAGTCCGTGATAATGTATATCGGCGGCATCCTTTTCTGCGACAGTATCACGGCCATCCTTTTCGCACGGTTGCGGCAGGATCATGCGGCGGTCCGTTTCGCCGTGATCAAAACCCTCAAGATTCTCACCGAACTGGGCGGCAATCTGTTGCTGTTCTTATGGTTCCCCGGTTACTGCGAGCGCCATCCCGGCAATGTGCTGACGACCTTCGTTCCTCCGACACCGGATTTTTCCTACGCCATTTTCGCCATCTTCGTCAGCTGTGTGCTGTGTCTGGTGCTGTTCCTGCCCGATATCTTCCGGCTGCGGCTTTCCTATGACGGAAAACTGCTCCGCAGGATGCTGGTCTACTCCCTGCCGCTGATGGTCGCGGCGCTTCCCGGCGTCGTCAACGATTTCCTCGACCGGATCCTGTTCCGCTTCCTCGATACCAATGCGGAGGCCTGGCGCTCCAGTCTCGGCGTTTTCCAGGCAGCGGTGAAGTTGAGCGTCATAATGAATCTGTTCATCCAGATGTACCGTTTCGCGGCGGAACCGTTCTTCTTCCAGCGGGCCCGGGACCCGAAGTCCAAGGAAATGTACGCCATCGTGATGGAATTCTTCACGGCCTTCTGCGGCTTGATTTTCCTAGGGGTGATTCTCTACATCGACGTATTCTCGCTGATCCTCGGGCGGGATTTCCGGAGCGGGATCGGCGTCGTGCCGGTGATGCTGCTGAGCTATATGATACTGGGGATGAATTTCAATGTCTCGATGTGGTATAAACTGTCGGAGAAGACCAATATGGCAATCTGGATCACCCTGGCCGGCCTGGTGGTCACGACCGTCGTGAATGTGGTCTTCATGCCGAAGTTCTCCTACTGGGCGGCGGCGTTCGGACACCTGGCGAGCTATGTGGTGATGTTCATCATCAGCACGGTTCTCGGACAGAAGTATTATCCGATTCCCTACCGCTGGGGGCGTATCCTGCTGTTCTTCGGCCTGATGGGCGCTTTCTACGGCGCCGCATACGGCCTCGGCGTCCGCTTCTGGCCTTCTCCCGGCATCCACTGGGCCCAGCTGGGAGTCAATACGTCCCTGATTCTTCTTTATTGCGGCATCTGCGTCGCGCTGCTCTTCGGCCAGTATAAGAAAATCGGAACTTTGGCCTGAACTGGCACGGGACTTGCAGTTAAAAAGGCAGAGACATAAATATTGATACAGTAATTTATTCCCGGGGTCCGTCGCGAGACAAACCCCGGGATTTTTGCTATATTTGCAGAATAAACACTGGGACTATGACATTTGTAATGATTCTCGAACTTCTGATCGTGCTGGCCGCCCTGTATGTGGGCTCACGCTACGGCAGTCTTGCGCTGGGGGCCATCTCCGGCATCGGCCTCGCCATTCTCGTATTCGGATTCGGGCTCGAGCCCGGAAAGCCGCCGACGGACGTCATCTACATCATCATCGCGGCGGTCACCTGCGCCGGCACCCTGCAGGCTTCGGGGGGTATGGACTGGATGATCCAGATCGCGGAACGCCTGCTCCGCAGGCATCCCGCCCACATCACCTTCCTCGCTCCGCTCGTGACCTTCTTCCTCACCGTGCTCGTCGGCACCGGCCATGTCGTCTATACGATCATGCCCATCATCTGCGACATCGCCCTCAAGAAGAACATCCGTCCCGAGCGGCCCTGCGGCGTGGCTTCGATCGCCTCGCAGGTGGGTATCACCTGTTCGCCGATCGCGGCGGCCGTCGTGGCCTTCGTGACCATCTCCAACGCCAACGGCTATATGGTGTCGATCCCGCAGGTGCTCATCGTGACCATCCCGGCCTGCCTCATCGGCCTGATGTGCGCTTCCCTGGCCTCCTACAAGCGGGGCAAGGATCTCGACAAGGATCCCGAATTCCAGAAGAGAAAGGCCGATCCGAAGATCCACAAGTATATGTACGGCAACTCTGCGACCACCCTTGACAAGGAGATCAGCAAGTCGGCCAAGGCGTCGGTGTTCATCTTCCTCGGCGCGCTGCTCGTGATCGTCTGCTTCGCGTTCTGCCAGATGTTCCACACCGCCGACGGCCGGAGCTTCGCCGAAGCGATCAATCTTCCCAAGATGAACATCTGCATCCAGATCATCATGCTGACGGCCGCGGCTTTCAACATCATTTTCTGCAAGGTCAACCTGCCCAATACGGTGTCGGGATCGGTCTGGAAGTCGGGCATGGTCGCGGTGATCGCCATCTACGGCATCGCCTGGCTGGCGGACACCTATTTCAGCAACTATATGGAAGAGATGCAGGCGATGCTGACCGGGCTTGTCACGAATTATCCCTGGACCATCGCGTTCGTCTTCTTCCTCGTCTCGGTGCTGATCAACTCGCAGGGCGCCGTGGTGGTGGCGATGCTGCCGCTGGCCTACAAGCTCGGCATCGCCGGGCCGGTCCTGCTGGGCGTGCTCCCGAGCGTATACGGGTATTTCTTCATTCCGAATTACCCCTCCGATATCGCCACGGTCAACTTCGACCGCTCGGGCACGACGGTTATCGGCAAGTATCTGCTGAACCATAGTTTCATGATGCCGGGACTGATCTGCACCTTCGTGTCGACGGTCATCGGCTATCTGATCACCAACGTCCTATTCGTACATTATTTCGCCTCCTTCGCGCAATGAGACGCTTCTTCCTTGTCCTGACGGCCCTGACGGCCCTTTTCCTTGTCTGTGAAGCGAAAGGTCAGAAATTTACCTGGCCGGACGGATCGCCCGTGGACAAATGGTTCACCCGGGAGCCGAAAGGACCTTCCGGCAAGGAAGCGCGCCGGTTTTCCGTGCTGGATTACGGCGCGACTCCCGGAGAGGAGGGATTGCAGACGGAAGCCATCCAGCGGACGATCGACGCGGCGGCTGCCGCAGGCGGCGGTACGGTGGTCGTTCCGACCGGCCGGTACCGCACCGGAGCGCTTTTCTTCAAGCCGCATACGCATCTCTACCTTTGTCCGGACGCAGTGCTGAAGGGGAGTCAGGACATCCGGGATTATCCCGATGCGGAAGTGCATATCGAGGGCGTCCTGCAGCCCTATCCCGCCGCGCTGATCAACGCCTACGGCGTGGACGGATTCAGCATCACCGGAGAGGGAATCATCGACGGGGAAGGCGCCCCCTTCTGGGATGCCTTCTGGGCCCGCCGCAAGGAGAATCCCGCCTGCACCAACCTCGAGGTCCGGCGGCCCCGGCTGGTGTATATCTGCAATTCACGGGATGTCCTCATCGAGGGGAATGAATTCCTCAATCCCGGGTTCTGGAACATCCATCTCTACAAATGCTCGCACGTGCGGGTGCGTGACACCCGGATTTCCGCACCGAAGTATCCCGTCAAGGCCCCCAGTTCGGACGGCATCGACCTCGACGCCTGCACGGACGTGCATATTTCCGGGGCGGACATCCAGGCGGGGGACGACCTGATCGCCATCAAGGGAGGCAAGGGCCCGCACGCCGACAATGAACCCGCCAATGGCACCAACGCCCGCATCCTGGTGGAGAACTGCGATTTCGGCTACGGACCGGGCGTACTGGTTTTCGGCAGCGAATGCGTGGGGGCGCGGAATGTAATCCTTCGCGACTGCCGGGTGACCGGAAATGACCGGCTTGTCTGGCTCAAGATGCGGCCCGACACGCCGCAGCGGTACGAGTACATCCTCGTGGAGCGAGTGGGCGGAGACGTGGGCAGCGTGATCTACGCCAAGCCCTGGACCCAGTTCTTTGACCTCAAGGGAGAGAAAGAGATTCCGAAATCGTATGCTTCCCATATCACCGTCCGCGACTGCGATCTTCGTTGCCGGCAGCTCCGGCGGATCGAGGAGGCGCCCGACCAGTATGAACTGTCGGATATCTCGACGAGCGGAAACAAGCTGAAATTCCTCTTCAACAAGGAGGAGAAAAAGGTGAAACCCTACACGCTGGAGGATCCGCTTACTTTCGCGGACGGACGGAAGGTGGAGACCTCCTTCCGGTGGCCGGCGCGGCGGGAGGAGATCCTTTCGATATTCCAGCGGGAAATGTACGGGCAGATGCCCCCGGCCGCAAAGATTTATCTGGAAAAGCTCGAGGAAGGGTATTCCATCGAGAAATCGGCCGTCCGGCGTCAGGTCCGGATGCGCTTTTCTCCGGACGGGAAGGGCCCGAAAATCGACTGGCTCATCGTGATACCCCGCTATGCGAAGGGCCCCGTCCCGGTCATCCTGACACTGAATTATTACGGCAACCATACGGTCCTGCCGGACGAGGAGATCCTCCTGCCGGACTATCCGCAGGACGAGCCGCTCAAGGAGCGGGGCGTCCTGAGCCGCACCGGCGGCCGGACCATCTATCCCGTGGATATGCTGCTCGCCCGGGGGTATGCTTTCGTGACGGCCTGTTACGAGGATGTGTCCCCGGACCCGGACCCTATTCAGCAGGAGTCGGATGCATATCACCGTATCTTCGATCTATGGGGGCCGCGGGACCCTGCCCGGAACGACAATACGACGTCGCTTGCCGCCTGGGCCTGGGCCCTGCAGCGGGGCGTGGATATGATCGGGGAAATGCCGGAGCTGGATGCTTCCAGGATTGTCCTGACGGGCAGTTCCCGCCTGGGGAAAGCGGCCCTTCTCGCGAGTGCGTTCGATACGCGCTTCGCCGTTACCGTCATCAACCAGAGCGGGGGAGGCGGCGTCCCGCTGTCGAAACGGAATTTCGGGGAAACGGTCGCATCGGAGGTGATCAAGTTCCCGCACTGGTTCTGCCGGGCCTACGACAAATATGCGGGCGAGGAGAAGAAAATGCTTTTCGACCAGCATCTTCTGCTCTCCTGCGTCGCGCCCCGTCCGCTGCTGATAGAAGGGTTCAACAACCCGTGGTTCGATACATACGGGGAATTCCTGTCGCTGAAAGCGGCATCACCCGTCTGGGAATTCCTGGGTGCGTCGGGGCTTCCGGACGTGGCCTGGCCCGAAGAGAATGCGACGGATGCCGTCGGCCGCGACCTCGGCTATGTCCGCCGTCACGGCTCCCACGGAATCTCCGCCCAGGACTGGACCTGGATGCTCGATTTCGCCGACAGGGCTATGGAATGACGAGCACGGCCGGTTTCCTCCCGCTCATAGGATCTCGCGTAACGAAATGGCGAATCCGCCGCCGCGTGCGATGCGGAGGGTGTACTGTTTGGAAGCGTCCACCGTCTCGCGGGTGATGGTGTAGGCCTGCGGTGCCGTCTCGTAATCGGCCTCCGGTGCGTCGGCATAGACCGTCGCCTCATACTGCGCGCCCGGCTTGAGGAAATCGAGCGTAAAGGTCACCGTCTGCTCCTCGGGACCGCCGACACCGCCGACATACCACACGTCGTGGGGCGTGGCGCCCTTAAGTGATTTCGCATCTTCAGGCAGGGCGTAAACGAAGCGGGCGGCACCGCTGATGACATCCTTCCGGCCGTCCGGCAGCTTGGCCAGCGACTCGGCGGAAGCATTCAGCGTGGAGAGTTTCGGATGACGTGCCGTCACGATGACCTTCCGGGGCTCCGCCTGGAGATAAATGCTTCTGTCCCAGTCCACCGCGACGTCCTTGATGAACTGGAAGGCGTCCGGGAAGCGCTCGTAATTCTCCGGGAGGTCGGCCGCCATCTGCAGCGGCGAGTAGAAGGTCACATAGAGACCCAGCTGGTTGCAGAGCGTATGGTGCATCTTGCCCTCCTGGCCGGGCGCGGTGATGGACATATCCTGCTCGAAGATGCCCGGGGTGTAATCCATCGGACCGCCCTGGAGACGGGTGAACGGCAGGACGGCGGTGTGGCCGGGGTTGATCCGCGCACGGAATTCGGTTCCCATCGCGGATTCGTTGCCGATCATATTGGGCCAGGTGCGGCACAGGCCCGTCGGGCGGACGGCCTCGTGGGCGTTTACCATGATGTGGTGCTTCGCCGCCTCCGTGATGGCATAATGATAATGATTGATCGTCGGCTGGCTGTTGTGGCGCTCGCCGTAGGGAATGATGAACCCGACATAGCCGCTCTTCACCGCGTCATAGCCGTACTGGTTCATCAGTGTGTAGGCCTTCTCCATCCAGCGCTCGTAATTCAGCGTGGATGAGGAGGTCTCGTGGTGCATCACCAGCCGGACACCCTTCTGGTGCGCGTAGGCGTTCAGCGCCGGCAGGTCGAAGTCGGGATACGGCGTGAGGAAGTCGAAGACAAAGTCTTTCTTCTTGCCGAACCAGTCCTCCCAGCCTTCGTTCCAGCCTTCCACCAGGACGGCGTCGAAGCCGTTCTCGGCGGCGAAGTCGATGTAGCGGCGGACATTCTCGTTGTTGGCACCGTGCTTCCCGTGCGGAGTCGAGGCGGCATAGTCGGTGACACCGAGCTGCACGGAGGGATAGTCATCGGTATAAGACCACTTCGTCTTGTGGGTGATCATCTCCCACCATACGCCGACATATTTGACGGGATGGATCCAGCTCACGTCCTCGATGACGCAGGGGTCGTTGAGATTGAGGATCAGACGGGAGGCGAGTACGTCGGTAGCACTGGGGCATACCATCATTGTCCTCCACGGGGTCTTGCAAGGGGCCTGGAGGCGGCCCTTGACGCCCTGCGCATCCGGAGTCAGGTGAATCTGGAAGGTCTTCCGGGCCGGATCGTACAGCAGGTTGGCGGCGGGGTAATCCAGCACGGCCGCCTCGTGAATATTCAGGTACAGACCCGCGTCGGTCTTCATCTGGATGGCCGTCTGCACGCCCCAGGGGGAGTAACCCTCCTGCGAGGCGTTCGGGATCCGCATCTCCTCGCAGTAGCGGCTGATCTCAGAGAGGCGGCACTCCTTGAAGTTGTATTCCTGCGAATCGTAGTCGCCGGGCACCCACCAGGCCGTATGGTCGCCGGTGAGGGCGAATTCGGTCAGTTCTTCCCGGATGTTGAAGTACACCAGTTTGTTCTCCAGCGGGAATTCGTAGCGGAAACCGAGGCCGTCGTCATACAGGCGGAACCGGATGTTCATCGCGTTGCCGAGGCTGTCCTTGAGGGAAACCAGGGCTTCGTTGTAATGATTCCGGATCTTGTCCTCTTCGCCCCATACGGGCGTCCAGGTCTCGTCCAGACTGTCCTTCTCGACGCTTACAACGGCGAATCCATCTTTGAGCGAGGTGCCGTCCGTGAGGTCGAATCCGAGTCCGCTCGGGAGAATGACATCCTCCCCGCCCCGTTTGAGGGCGTAGTAAGGCCTTCCGGATCCGGAGAGTCCGAATTGGAGCGTCAGTCCTCCGTCCGGGCTGGTCAGGAGGGTTTCATCCAGGCTGCGGACCGTTTCGCCGCAGGAAACGGCCAGAAGAAAGGCGGCCGCTACCCATAGTAGCATCTTTTTCATAACTTACAAAGATAGTAATTCCACCACAATAACTGACTTGGCGGGAACCCGCATTTCGTCGGAAAGAAGGATTTTCTCTCCTGTCAGCACATCCGTCGCTTCGGCCGGGCCGGGAACAATCTCGGCATAGTGCGACCAGGGAACGGTCACTTCTTCCGTCGCGTTATTGACAAAAACAAAAACCTTGTCCGTTTCATTGTACCTGAAATAAGCGTAGGTATTGTCCCTTCCCAGGAAATGAAGGGTCTTGCCGTGGTGGATGGCAGGGCATCCCTTGCGCCAGTTGAACAGGCGGGCCGTATATTCATAGAGGTCCGACACGCCACCCTTTTCACGCCCTTCCGGCGTGAAATAATCCTCGGGATCTCCCTCCCAGCCGCCGGGAAAATCGATCCGCTTGGCACCGTCATTATTTCTTCCGCCGTCGGCCGCAAAAAACATTTCATCGCCGTAATACAACTGCGGAATACCCCTGAGCGTAGCGAGAAGCGCCAGTCCGATCTTCATCCGTGCCGGATCGTGCTGCAGGACGTCCGCCATCCGGGAGTGGTCGTGGTTGGCGAGGAAAATCATCATATTCTCCGGATCCGCATACGCGAAATCGTGGGCTATGGAACCATAGACCCGCGCCATTCCCTGTCCCCATCCGGGCGTGTCCTCGTTGAGGGCCGCGACCAGCGACTCCCGGAGCGGGAAGTCCATGATACAGGGCAGATGACTGTCAAAGCCGTCGTGGTTCTTCGCGCCGCTTTGCCAGTAGGCCAGCTGGCTCACTTCGGTATCCCAGCATTCGCCGACGATATTCATCCACGGATATTCCTTCCGGACGGCCTCGCACCAGCGGCTCATCGGCCCGGGCTCGTTGTACGGATAGGTATCCACGCGGAATCCGTCCAGGCCCGCGTATTCCGTCCACCAGACGGCCCATTGCTGGAAATACTTGAGTACGAACGGATTGTCCAGGTTCATGTCGGGCATCGAAGGGACGAACCAGCCGCTTTCCTGCAGGTTGCGGTCATATTCGGAAGCGTGCGGATCCATATAGGCCGAGAAGAGGACATTAGTCCCGGTATAAGTCGGGAAGACGTGATACCAGTCCTTGAATGGCGGATTGTCCATCCACCAGTGACAGGTTCCGCAATGATTGGTAACCACATCCATCACGACCTTCAACCCATGCGTATGGCAGGAGTCCACAAATGCACGGTACAGTTCATTGTCACCGTAGCGGGGATCGATCTGATAGTAATCGCAGCAGGCATAACCGTGATAGGAGGCCTTCGGCTGATTGTCCAGCAGCAGCGGCGTGGACCACACGGCCGTCGCGCCAAGCCCTTCGATATAGTCCAGATGGTCTGTCATACCGCGCAGGTCTCCTCCGTGCCGTCCGAAATCCGCACTCCGGTCAGCCCCGTCGGGAAGTCCCTCCACCGTATCGTTGGAAGGGTCCCCGTTCGCGAAGCGGTCCGGCATGATCAGGTAGATCATGTCTTCGGAGGAAAAGCTCTTCCGCTGCTCCCGGGTGCGCGTACCGATCTCATAAGGGAATTTGAAGGAATCTCCGCCATCTTTCGGATTAAATACCAGCCAATACGTCCCGGGGCGGGCCGATGCAGAGACGGAGACATCGACAAACACATAGTCGGGACTGTCACCCGGAGTGACGCCTGTCACTTTCACGCCCGGGCCGCCGGCAATGGTTATGTCGCAGGCCGATACATTCTTTCCTTTCACAAGCAGCTGCAAAGGCATCTGCATTCCGGTCCACCAGCTCAAGGGCTCCACGCGTTCCACCTGTTCGCCGGAAGCGTCAGCGACAGCGGACGGATCAAACGCATTGCATCCCCACAGAAGCAGGGATGCAAGCAAGAAAAGACAGCTGTTTTTCATTTGCAGAGCACCAGGTATCCGCCCGGGCGGACGATCTGGGAAACCTCTCCCTCGGCAGTGCCGTCCGTAAAGAGTTCCGTGTAAGTCCCGTCCAGGTTGAGCGTGACGGAAGCGTCTGTTTCATTGAAGTTGGCGACGACGATCACCTTGTCGCCATCCTTCTCGCGAGAGAACGCCATCACGCCCTCCGGAGCCTCGATTTCTGCATAGGCACCGCCCCGCTCGCCGGCATCCAGCGCGGGATGGTCGTGCTTGAGCTGCACGAGTTTCTTGAAGAATACCGTGTATTCATTGTCGCTCCAGTCGGTGATGGGATCCTTCTCGAAGAAGGCCAGACGGCGGCTCAGGCCGATTTCCTGGCCGGTGTAGATGAGCGGCTGGCTCTTCGGGAGCGTGAAGCACAGGACAGCGCAGGCATTGGCCGCATCACCCATCCGCTCGAATTCGGTCCCCTGCCAGGAATTCTCATCGTGGTTGGAAGTGAAGGTGAGGCGGAACGCCGTTTCGGGGAAGCGTTCCCCGTCACGTACCAGATAGTCCTTGATATCCGTGACAGTCTTCTTATGGCTTGCCACTTCATTGAGAATATGGTGCAGCTCCCAGGCATAATTGGCGTCGAAGGTGCTGTCCGGGTTGGAAAGGTTCACGCGCTCCGCTTCGGCGAGGAAGTAGGCCTCCGGATAGTCGGCGTTCATCTTCGGCATCACGCTCTGCCAGAATTTGGCGGGCATTTCGCCGGCGGCGTCGCAGCGGAAGCCGTCCACGCCTTTCTTCAGCCAGAAGCGCATACAGCTGTCCTGTGCGGCCCAGACCGCCTCGTTCTCGTAGTTGAGGCTGCGCGTATCGTTCCAGTCATATTCATAAATGGCGTTGCCCAGGGAGTCGCGCTCATAATAGTCGGCAGGGCGCTGCGTCATCCAGATATGGTCGGGCGCGGTCTGGTTGGCGACCCAGTCGAGAATCACCTTGAAGCCCGCGTCGTGGGCCGCTGCAAGCAGATGGTCGAAATCTTCCATCGTTCCGAACTCCGGATTGACCTTGCAATAGTCCGAGATGGCATAATACGAGCCGAGCGACCCTTTGCGCTCCGCCGTGCCGATCTCATACATCGGCATCAGCCAAAGGATATCCACGCCAAGCTCCTTGAGCCGCGGAAGCTGGGCCTCCACGCCGGCGAAGGTCCCCTCCGGGGAGAACTGGCGGATGTTCACTTCATACATTACGGAATTGTACGTCCAGTCAGGATGATGGGCTGGGGAGGAAGTACGGGTGCAGGCAGCACAGGCAAGAATGGCCAGAATGGCCGGAATCATTTTTTTCATATCTTATAAACTACTGATGACCAGGGGCCGAGGGTGATCTTCTTCCCTTCGGTCGTGACGGATCCGTTCGAAATAATCTGTTCCACTGTCGTATAGTTCCCCGCCACGACGGTGGAGGAGGAGAAATTATGCAGGACGAGAAGGGTCTCGCCGCCACCGGACATCCGCCAGATGGCGACGCTGGCCGTACTGCTCGCGACCGCGGTCATTTCTCCTTCCAAAAGGGCAGGATGGGCATTCCGTACGGCGGCAAAGGCGCGGTAAAGATTCAGCAGGGAAGCTTCATCCGCATCCTGTGCCTCGACCGAGATAGACGGAGAAAGCATGCTGTGATCCACCTTCCCGCTCAGGGCAGCTAAAGGGACCTGCCCGCTCTTTGTCCATTTGATGGGCGTACGGACATACTCGTCTCCACCGGTCTGCCTGCCCCAGTAACCCAGTTCTTCGCCCTGATAAATAAACGGCTTGCCGGGTGAAGTCAACAACACGGCGGCCGCCAGTTTCTCCTTATCCAGGTTTCTGTCCAGGTCTTCTGCCGCCCGCGCCTCATCGTGATTGGAGAGTTTGATCGCATCGATGTAGCCGGACCGTTTGGCTTTGAAGCCATTACGGAAACCGGCAAGGGTTGAGGCAAAGTCGTCTCCCCGGTTTTTGCCGATCCGGTCCTTGAGCATCCACCAATAACTGAAATCAAACATGGAGGGAAGGCCTTCAAAATAAGGCGTGACAACAGACACATCTGCAAGGCATTCACCGACCATAAAGAAATCTCCGCTGCCGCCACGGGCCTTGTAAGCAAAATTGCAGTTGTCATACCATTGTTTGAGGAAGGCCACATTGGCCTTCGGCTGGTTCTGGTAGATCCATTGGACGGCATCTAGCCTGAACCCGTTCACCCCCATATCGATCCATTTAATGGCCGAAGCAAACAAAGCCTTGAATGCCTCCGACCTTCCAGCGGAGGCATAGGGGCCGTAATTCAGGTCCGGCATGCTGCCGCTGAAAGAAGCGAAATATTGAAGGGAACTGACCGGAACCTTGATATCGGCCGCCGTAGTGTTATTGATCGGATAAGGCGTGCCGAGCGTCAGGGCGGATCCGTTCCCGCCCCATTTGGTACCATCCTCCCACGAGGAGGCGTTGGTCCGGATCAAGAAGCCCCACGAAGAGGTAAAGTCAACGGTCACCTCATAGATTCCGCTGGACATTTCCTTGAAGCCGGCAAGCTGTCCATCACCGTAATACAGCCAGATAGATGCGCCGGAGTTGGTGGACACCGCCGCATCCGTCGTGGTCACGGTGACGGTCTTATTGTTCCAGTCAAGGGAAAAATGCAGCCTTTCTCCGCCGCCGGGAACCGGATGCCAGTCCCCCATGCCCTTATCCGTTCCGCCCCCGTAGTTATCGATCTTCCCCGCAGCGACGTCTGCGGAAGGATCCTCCGACAGCACATAATAGCTGCGATAAGGGCTGTTCGGGTCCGAAACGGCAGCCCTGAACCAGGGATTTTCGCTTCCGGAATGGTTCAGGACATAGTCCATGTAAATATCAATGCCTTTCGCCCCGGCCTTGTCGATCAAATTTTTGAAGTCATCTTTCGAACCGAACCTGGGATTCAGGGCCGAATAATCTGTTACATCATAACCGTGATACGACATGCATTGCTGGACCGGGGACAGCCAGATGGCCGAAACGCCCAGCGCCTCCAGATAATCCAGATGCTGGATGATACCTTTGAAATCGCCCCAGCCATCACCGTCAGAGTCAGCAAAACTGTACACGTTCAGCTGATACGTGATGCCGGCGGGGACGCTGGTCTGCGTTGTCGTCCCGGTTCCGCCCGGCGGCGTCGGATGAAGCGGACGGTCATCCTTGCAGGAAAGTGCAAGCAGGCAGCAGAATGCCAGGAGAAACAGTTTATTTTTCATAAATCTTATATTCGTACGCCCCCATTTCCAACATCGTGGGGACCATGGTTGAAGCACCCGTCAGCAGGTCTGTCACCTTGTCGCCGATACGCTCCATCGGCGCTTTGGCCGAAACAGCCTTGCCCGTTGGATTCACAACCACGAGCAGGCCTTTGCTGCCCGAGGCATGATAGATGACCACCAGATCGCCGACGGAATAGAATTTAGGAGTTCCCGCCAGGAGGGAGGCCTTGGCCTGACGCAGGGAAAGGATTTTCTCAAAAGAAGCCGTAAAGGCAGGATTGGAATTCCAATTCAGCACGTTGACATTAAAGAACGACAAGGTGCTGTTATAGCCCAGTTCCTGCGAACTGTACACCAGGCCCGCCTCTCCGCAGAAGGCCATGATGGCAGTGGCAGCCAACAAGCCCTGGGCGCTTTTGTATTCCGCCACGGGAGACTGTTCGGAGGCCTGGTCATGGTTGGTAACAAAACGCATGATATGCTTCCCTTCCGGGAGCGAGGCGGATTCGGCTGTGACGGCCGTCACAAAGTCCGTGACGGAACCACCGCCGAAGAGGGCTTTGAGCGCCGTCTTGAACGGCCAGCCATAGATATAATCAAATCCGTCGGAAAGATAAGAACGGCTACTGCTCTCAGCCAGGAAAACGGCATCCTTTTTCTTGCCCTTCACCGCAGAGATGGCATCTTTCCAGAAATCATGGGGAACGCCGTCCGCGTAGTCGCAGCGGAACCCGTCCACATCGGCTTCGGTAACCCAATAGAGCATGGCCTCCTTCATGGCGGAACGCATCGGCGTGGAAGCATAGTTCAAGTCAGCCACGTCGTTCCACCCCATTCCCTTCGGAGAAATGATGACACCGCCTTCCTGCGTATACCAGTCCGGATGGGCGGTAATCCAGGCATGGTCCCAGGACGTGTGGTTGGCCACCCAGTCCAGAAGGACTTTCATGTCTTTGGCGTGCGCCTTCTGTACCAGCGACTTCAGATCGGCGAGCGTTCCATAGGAGCTGTTGACGCTCTTGTAGTCGCGGATGCAGTAAGGAGACCCTACGGCATTCTTCTGCCCGAATTCATGAATCGGCATCAGCCAGAGAATGTCACAGCCCATCCCCTTGATGCGGTCGAGCTGGCTTTCAATGGCCGGAAGACTCTTTGTCGAAGCAAAGAGTTTCGGATTGGCCTCATAGAATACCGGGAGGCCTTTTGCCGTTACCGAAGGGGTTGTCCCGCCCTGGGAAGGCTGTTCAGAGGGCTTGCAGGCGCACATAAGCGCCAGCACGAGGACAAGCAGGATACGAAGCGGTTTCATATGTAATAAAAAAGGGAGGGCAGGACAACCTGCCCTCCCGCATGCATTCAATTATTCAATAGGAGTTGCAGTCCCCGGCGTGAGTGTATAGAACACATCATAACCGGACGTGATCGATGCAGCATCGAACTGGCTCCCGTTGTTGTTATTGAAAATCAGGTTCATCGTGATGCCGGTTTCCGGGATCTCGAAGTAGAGATACTCCGTGCCGTCGACTGTCTGCTTGCCGCCGCTCACTGCGCCGGGCCAGCCGCCGTAGGCTTCGTAAGAACCCCAGGAATACAGGTGCAGATCCGCATCATCCCAACCGGTATTGTTGATCACAAAAATCCGGGCCTTCGCGGCGGAGAGCTCTTCGCAGGTGTAATCCTTGATCAGGAACCAATGATCTTCGCCGGTCTCAATCTTGGCGGCATCAAACTGGTTGCCGTCGCCACCGTTACCATTGTTGAAGATCAGGTTGGCCTCTTTGTGCGCATCCGAAGCGGCAATGTCGAAGCGGGCCCACTTGTATCCGCCGATGGAGACGGTCGCATTGGCCACGGCACCGGCCCAGCCGCCGAAGATCTCGGAGGTTCCCCAGGCATACAGGCGGAGATTCTCGCCCCAACCCATTTCATCCCTGACATAGAGGCTGGAAGGATTGTATTCCAGCGCCTCGTCGAAGATGGTTGTGGTACCGAGGAGGTAGAAGCGGTCTTTGTCGAGCCTCAGCGTGGTCTCGATGCGGTTTTCGCCATCGTTCTCATCGGAATGGATGATCGCGCTGACGGTCTGGCCGCTGAGCTTGCGGGGAGCGGTGAACATCAGGTAGTTGGTTCCGTTGAAGTTGACCATCTCGCCGGAAACGCCGGGCCAGTCGGTCGTATCGCCCGAGTCGTTCCACATATGGATGTAGAGATTGCCGGGCCAGTGACGCTCGTCGGTGAGGAAAATGCGGGCCGGATCGGTAATCCCGGTAATCGCCTCGGCAGCACCGGCGGTGAGCTTATAGGCAAGGCTGCCGGAAACCTCGACATTATCAACCTGGACACGGTTTTCACCGTCATTCTCGTCGGAGTGGGCGATGAAAGAGATGGTCTTGCCGTTGATCTCGCCGGGAAGGGCGAATACCTTGTAGGTGACACCGTCGATTTCCTCGGTCGCAGAGACGGCGAGGCCGGGCCAGTCGGTGCCATAACCGTCGGTCCAGAGATGGACGTACAGGTTGCCGGGCCAGGAAGTCGCATCCTGGATATAGAGTCTGTAGCCGGGCGTTGGATAGACCGGTTCCGGTTCAGGAATCTCGCCGAGCTCGGCCTTCTTGTCCATACCCGGGTTCTTGAGCACCTCGCAGCCGTCGGCTGTCACCTTGAAGAAGTAATCCGCGTTCTCGAAGGTGATCACAGGCTCCTGGTCGCCGGGGGTCTGGGCTCCTTTGTTGTTGTTGTTGAAGATCAGATGCTCTTCAAGCTGGTTGGCCTCGGGGCCGAGTTCGAAGTACTTGTAGGTGATGCCGCCGAGTTCCTCCGTGCCGGACACGGCAATGCCGGGCCAGGCGCCGCCCAGGTCGTTCTTGTCGCCATACATATACAGATGGACTTCCTGGTCACCTTCCCAGCCGGTGTTGTCGATAATATACACGCGGAAGTTAAGGTGCTCGGGCAGTTCGACCAGCGGACGGACGAGGAAGTCGTTGGACCATGCACCGGCCATATAGACGTTATAGCTCTTGCCGGTCACAGCGTTGAGCGTATGGTTGGGCTCCTCGTTGAGCGGAGTCACCTCGTGACCCTTGTCAAGCGCCACGAAACGGAAGCCGTCCGCAAGGGTTTTCCCCTCCAGGAAATTGGCGGGATTCAGATATACACCCCATTTGCGGGAGACAGTCGTGCTCTGCTCAAGCTGGTACTCGGGCTTGACACCCACCACGGAAGCGGAGTCGCCGATGGCCGGACCGATGATGTAGATCTCATCGCCCGCCACGATACCCGCAGGTGCGATCGCCTCGATCAGAATCATCCCCTCCTTGGCCTCGAAGGCCGGGTTTTCATGGCTGAAAGTGATCTCCTCAGGAGCACAGCTCGCAAAGGCGGCACCCAGTGCAAAGAGCAAGGATAAAGTTTTGAATATCTTTTTCATAATTCACTCACGATTAATAGTTGGGATTCTGTTCGAGTCCGGTGTTCACGGTCAGTGCCGAAGACGGAAGAGGATACCACTCATACTTGCGGTCACGGGTGGCAGGGAAGCCTTCAAAGCAGCGGCCGAAGAACCACCACTGGCCCTGGGTGAATTTGTCGAAACGGCGAAGGTCGGTACGCCTTCTCTCGCCCTCTCCGAGGAACTCAAGACCCCACTCGCTCAGCATCCAGTCCTTGTCGAAGGCCGAGAAGCCGGGACCGGGCGTATCCTGAACCTCTACCCAGTCGGCCGCATTGTAGTAACGCTTGCGGACGGAATTCACGAGCGTCTTTGCATCCGAAGAAGTGGCGATGCCGTTGAGGTTGCACTCGGCAAGCATATAGACCACTTCGGCCAGACGCATCTGGACGTCGTCGATGTTGATGAAGTTGATCCCGCAGGCATCCGGATAGATCGGATAGCGGATCAGGCGGTAACCGGAGTTGGTCTCGCCCCAACGCGGCGACATCACATCCTCCAGATCGTGTCCGGCACCCAGGAAGGAACCCACCTGATCGACATAGACCAGATCCTGCCCGGGACGGTCGGCATCAGCTTCGGCAGCCTTGTTGGTGCCATAGATGTACTGAGGTCCCATCAGGAACAGACCGCTCCAGGTGCCGTCCTCTTTGCAGACAAACGGTCCGCGACGGATGTCCTTGCGGTTCATACGCTCGTACACGGCACCAAGCTTGTCACCATATTCGGTCACGAAACTCTTGCCACCGTCGGTGCCGCCGGTAGGCTGAATCTTGCCGGTATTGTCGAAGGAAGGAGCAATGATCACGCAGTTCCAGGCACCGGCATTCGGATGGCTTCCGGAGAATCCCAGGATGTCCAGGGAATTGTAGGCAAGCATCGGGAATACCCGCATGTTATAGGCGTTGGACGGTGTATTGGCAAGATCCCATGCATAGGCGAAGATAATCTCCTTGCATTTCTCATTGCCGTCACTGTAAATCTCGCGATAGTCATCCGCGATGGAGTACTTGCCGTAGTCGCCGCGGAGGATAGCTTCGCAGATATCAGCGCAGTCCTTGTAATGATCCTCGCCGATATATACCTTCGCGTTGATCAGCAGGCGGGCTTTCAGGACGCGGTTGGCGGCCTGGTTCATATGGTTCACATCATTGACCGGAAGCGCCTCGAGCGACTCGTCCAACTCCGTGGCGATGAAGTTGAAGATGCTCTTGCAGCCGGCTTCGAAGGAGCCCTGGACTTTGGATTCGGACTGAGGAAGGTCCACCGTTTCTTCAGCGCTCTTGGTATTGAGCGGAAGGACGCCGCCCCAAAGGTCGAAGATCTTCAGGTAAGACCAGGCGCGAATGGTACGGGCCTCTGCCACGTAGGTGGCCAGTTTCTCGTCAGAAATCCCGAAATCTTCACCGGTTTTTCCGGTGATGTCGTACAGGAGCTGATTGCACAGGCCGATGGTGCTCCAGGTACCGGTCCAGGCATTACGGATAATGACCGACTCCGGTGTCCAGGTATGGGTCGAGAGAACGAATTTCTCGCCCTCGTCATATCCCCAGGCGCCACCGTTCCATACACGCCAGGCAACCTGGTCGGCAGCGTATTCGTTGAGGCCGAAGAAATGCTCCACAGGGGTCTGCGCTTCATAATAAATCGAAGCCAGAGCACTCTGGAGACCGACCTCACCGTGATAGAAGGCCTCTTTATCGAGTCTGTCGAAAGCCTTCTCTTCGAGGTTGAAGCAAGCGGTCACGGCCATTGCCGCCGCGATAACCGCCATTATTTTGATCGTGTTCTTCATAATCAGTAATCATTAGAAGGTTGCGACGACACCAAGTGAAAGCTGGAACGCAAGCGGATAGGCACCGTTGGTGTCCACGCTCGGGGTCAGCCCCACAGAGTTGACGGCGGAAGGATCGGTCCCCTCATATTTGGTGAGGGTGAAGATGTTCTTGGCCGAGAGATAGAGACGGAGACGGTCGACATATTTCCAGTTTTCCGTATTGAAGTTATAGCCGAGGGTGGCGTTGGAAAGCTTGAAATAATCGCCTCTGGAGAGGAAGAAATCAGAGAACTGGCCGCCGGCGGTCACGATGTCACGGTACTTGGTGTAAGCGGTGCGGTATACATTTCCGCCGCCGTTCATACCCTGGAGACCCATGCCATACAGGCGCATATTGAAGATCTCGAAGCAGAACGCGCCGTTGAAGGCGAGGTTCAGATCCCAGTTCTTGTAACGGAAGGTATTGTTCCAGTTGAGGAAGATCTTCGGAGCGCCGTTGCCGATATAGCGCTTCCAGGAAGCGTCGGCCTGGGAGGCGTCCACGAGATTGCCCTCGTTGTCATAGACCTGGATTTCACCGGCCTCGGAGACACCGCCGTACTTATAGCCATAGAACTGGCCGACCTTGCTGTTTTCGGTGGTGCGGAACAGGTATTCACTGGTTCCCACGCCCGGCTTTTGGTAGAGGTCTACCCAGGAGGCATTGTACAGATCGTTGGACAACTTCTTGAGTTTGGTCTCGCCATAGGAGAAATTGACACCGGTCGTCCACTGGAAACCGTCCTTCTTGTTGAATACATCATACTCCAAAGAGAGTTCGATACCCATGTTGTCGGTCGTACCCACATTCACAAGGATATTGCTGTGGATGTAAGGCGGCTGAGGAGCCGTATAGGTGTAGAGCAGATCCTGTGACTGACGGTCGAAGAAATCAATGCTTCCACGCAGGCGGCTGCCAAGGAGAACGAAGTCGATACCCACGTTCACGCTCTGGAGTTTTTCCCAACCGAGGTTCGGGTTGGCGTTGAGCGAAGGATAGAATCCGGTTATCCAGGATCCGTTGTACGGATAGGCACCGTGCGAAGAATAGGTCTGGATGGACTGATAGGAGCCGAAGCCGGAACGGCCGGTAACACCGTAGGAAATACGGGGTTTCAGGCTCTGGACATACTTGGAAGCTCCCTTCATGAAACCCATGTTGGCCATTTCCCATGCGATGGAAACGGCGGGGAAGTTACCCCACTTGTTATTCGCGCCAAATTTGGTAGAACCTTCCCGGCGGATGGAAGCCGAAGCGTAGATGAGATTCCTCCAATTGTAATTCACACGCGCGAAGAGACCGACGAGCCGGTAGGATTCTTTGGCGGACCACATGTCAGCCTCACCCTTGGCCAGTGCGGTACCTCCGCGGAGCTGGTTGTAAACCAGTTCGTCAAAGACGTAGCCCTGATTTTTGGCGCCAAAGCTCTCGGAAGTGAAATCTTCATAAGAGTATCCGGCCACGGCCTGCAGGGTATGATCCTGAAGCGACAGGGTATAATTCCACAGCCATTCGAGGTTGTGGGTCGTGTACTTGTAATGGTTGATGCTGGCTTCACCCTTGTAACCGCCCCAGTAAGAGTTGCCGGAATCGGTCGGGGTGTACCAGTTGGTCTTGTAGTCGTTGTAGTTCAGCGAATAGGTCAGCGTGGTGGAGAGCAGGTGCTTGTCACGCTGGATGATATTCACTTTGGCCGCGGCCGACGCAAGGAGATAGGTACGGGCACCGTTGGAGGTGTTCTCGAGCATCTGCTTGTACGGGTTCTTGGCATTGGTCGGGGAAGTCGGCTGATAATAAGAGCCGTCCTGATTGTAAACACCCATCGTCGGGTTCATCGAGAGCGCGGTGTCGAACATGCCGTCATCGCCATAAGTCTCTTTGACGCGGCGGACATTGGCATTGACGTTGAACTGGAGGCGGTTCTTGAGAACCTTCTGCTCCACGCCGAGACGGGCGCCGTATTCACGGCGGGCGTCCACGAGGTCAAGACCGGTCGCATCCTTGAAGTTGACGGAAGCATTGTAAGAACCGGTTTCGGTCCCGCCGTCGATGGAGATGTACTGGTTGACGTCATAGGAGAATTTTCTCAGAAGCATCCTGTACCAGTCGGTGCTGTAACCATAGTCATTGCCGCGGAGGGAACGGCGGAATTCATCCGGAGTGAGTACCTGCGGGATGTCTTTGGCGATGTTGGTGCCAAAGTAGGAATCGTAGGTCACATGGGCACGGCCCAGTTCGGAGGATCCCTTCTTGGTCGTCACGAGGATGACGCCGTTGGCACCGCGGGTACCATAGATCGCTGCGGATGCAGCATCCTTGAGGACCGTCATGGACTCGATGTCCTGCGGAGCCAGGTTGCGGATGTTGCCGCCGGGAACACCGTCGATGATCACGAGCGGATCATTGCCGGCCTGGAGAGATGTGGCACCGCGGATCTGGAGGCTTGCGCCGGAGTTCGGGTTTCCGGCCGCCGTCGTAGAGACGTTCAGGCCGGCCACCTTACCGGTCAGCATTTCCATCGGGCTGCTGACGCTTCCCTGGAGGAAGTCTTCCTTTCCGACCTGCACGATCGAGGAGGAGAGTTCCTTCTTGGAAAGCGTGCCGTAACCGATGACCACCACGTCATCCAGGAACTCGGAATCCTCCAGGAGGGTAATCGTTCCCGGGACGGCGGAGGCTGCAAAGGTCTGCGTAGCATAGCCGATGCAACTGACCTCCACGGTCGCGGATGCACTTGAAACTGTGAGAACGAAGTCACCGTCGATTCCGGTGGAGACACCGTTGGGGGTGCCTTTTTCTATCACCGTGGCGCCGATGACCGGCCCCTGGGAATCGACTACGACTCCTTTAACCTGGTATCCGCCCTGGGCGAATACACTCTGACTGAACGCTCCTGCGAGGAGGACAGCCACTGCGGTTAAGAATCTTTTCATCAGAGAGTTGTTTGTTAAACTTATTATTTGGTATGAATTGATTTCAGACGAATCAGCAGGACGCTGGCCGCCCCAAGGACCAGGAAAAGGCCCGCCACGATGAACATCGAGGCCTGGGCGCCTCCGACAGCGCGGAGCACCAGACCGCCGGTAGCGGCCGCAACAATCTGCGGCAGGCAGATCGTGCCGTTGAACAGGCCCAGGTAACTGCCCATATAAGGATTGCCCTCCAGGGCATTGGTCAGCAGGGTAAACGGCAGGGCGAGCATCGCGGCCCACGCGGCGCCGACGAGGAAGTAGGCGACGCAGGCGAGATACTGATTGTGGATAAAGGCGACGCCGACGAATCCGACGGCCCCGATGAGCAGGCTCACGATGTAAGCGGTCTTGAGGTTGCGGAAACGGGGCAGCACAAGGGCCCAGAGGATGGAGCCTACGGCCTGTACGGCGAAGACGACGCCCACCCAGTTGCCGGCCGCCTGGTATTCGGCGGAAGCCGTATCGGTCACGCCGCCCCAGCAATTGTAGGCCAGCGTTCCGTTGGAGTAAGTCCACATATACAGGAAGGCCGACCAGCAGAAGAACTGCACGAGCCCGACCGTCCAGAACGTGCGCGGCGCCCGGAATAAAAGCTGTAACAGGTTGATTTTCTGGCGTTTATCGCTAGTGGGGGGGTCAATTCCGTGGAAGGCGGCGTATTCTGCCGGCGGCATCTCCTTCACCTTGAAGAAAGTGTACAGCACGCAGGCGATGAGGATGGCCGCTCCCACATAGAACGAAGTGACAACCGAAGCGGGCACGACGCCTTCCGGGGCCTCGTTGGCGATGCCGATCCAGGTGAAGGAAATCGGCAGGAGGTAGCCCACGAGGCTGCCGGCGTTGCAGAGGAAACTCTGGATCGAATAGGCCTTCGCCTTCTGCTCCTCGCCGACCATGTCGCCGACCATCATCTTGAAGGGCTGCATCGCCACGTTGATGGAGGTATCGAGGAAAATCAGCGAGAACAGGCCGAACCACATGGCCATGTTGAGCCCGAGGAAGACCCGGGTGGAGAAGTGAAGGCTTCCGGCATTCGGCAGAAAGACCATCACCAGCACGGCGATGATGGCACCCACGATCAGATACGGCTTCCTGCGGCCCAGACGGCACCAGGTACGGTCAGACCACTTTCCGATCAGCGGCTGTACGAGGAGCCCCATCAGCGGGGGCAGGATCCAGAAAAAGCTGAGCTGGTGCGGGTCGGCCCCCAGCGTTGCGAATATACGGGAAATATTGGCGCTTTGCAGCGCGTATGCGATCTGAACGCCGAAGAATCCGAAACTCAGATTCCACATTTGCCAGAAGGAGAGTGAGCGTTTACCCATTGTGCGTTTTAGTGTTATAGCCCTCAAATTTAATTATTTTTACCATTTTATTTATACGCCCGAAGATGAATGGTTAAAAAAAAAGGACGAACGGGCGGAAATTCGGGACAAATATGCTATCTTCGCAGACGATGACACTGAAACGAACGCCCATCATTATACACGGGTTCGCTCTTCTTCACGCCCTGGTGAGCATCCTCTGCCTGGCAGGGGGTGTGCCGGATACGGCGCTCCTGACGCTGCTGACCATAGCCATGACGGTGCTGCTGGGACTCCGCTATTCGCTGACCATGGAAATTACGGCGCTGACGGTGGTCCTGGTGAACATCACGGGGTTTTTCCTCGGCACGCTGGGCGCCCGCCTGCTGAACCACTTCCTGCCGGAAAGCCTGTGGACGCACGCCGCCGCCACTTTTCTCACAACCGAGATCCTGGGCTGGACGATGGTCCTCTTCTCCGGGCATCCTTCCGTGGGGCCAATCCGCGTGGAGCCGCGCAAGCTTACCTGGCTTCTGGTCGCCGTCACGCTGGTTTTCGCAGCCCGCATCGTCATCGACCTTTTCTTCGGACAGGACGGATCGTCCCGGGAGAGTTTCTTCCGTACCTTCCTGTTCGCCATCCTTGCCGAAGCGGCCATCTGCTCGGTGCTGTACATGGTCAAACTGGCCATCGAATACCGCGAAGAGGCGCGCCGGAGCGAATTCCGCTACATGATTCTCAAGCACCAGGTCAACCCGCATTTCCTGTTCAACAGCCTCAACATCCTTGACTCCCTGGTACTGGACAGCCGTAAAGAAGAAGCCGATGTCTTTATCCGCAAACTCGCCGGCATCTACCGTTACATGACGGCGCATGAGGGAGAGAGTATGGTCCGGCTCAACGACGAACTTACTTTTACGGAAATGTATGCCGACCTGCTGCACGTACGGTTCCAGGGCGGATTCACGGTCCGGATGGAGGTCCGCGACGAAGACTTGAACCGGCAGGTCGTCCCCTGCTCGGTGCAGCTGCTGGTCGAAAACGCCATCAAGCACAATGTCGTTTCGGCGGACGATCCGCTCGGAATCACCATCCGCACCGACGGAACGCATATCATCGTCAGCAACGACATCAAGCCCAAGCTTACGCACGGCGCCTCCACCGGGCTGGGCCAGAAATACATCCGGCAGCAATACAAAGACATCTTGGAGCGGCAGATCACGATTGAACAGACCGGCGGGACCTATACCGTCCGGATGCCGCTCATCTAGACACTTCAAGCTATGATCAAAGCATTTATCATCGAAGACGAACCCATGGCCCGCCGCAGCCTGGAAAACCTGTTACAGACACATTTCCCGTATGTGACGGTCATCGGTTGGGCCGGCTCGGTCCGCGATTCGCTCCGATGGCTGGCGGAGCACGGCGACGAGGCGGATGTGCTCTTCATGGACGTGGAACTATCGGACGGCAATTGTTTTGAAATTTTCCGTTCAGCCACCATCAAAGCCGATGTCATCATGACGACGGCCTACGACAATTACGCCGTCAACGCCTTCAAGGTCCGCTCGCTGGACTATCTGCTCAAGCCCGTCGAGGTAGAAGACATGCACCGCGCACTCAGCCGTATCCTGGAGAAGCGGCAGGCGCCCGCCCCCGTACCGGAAAAGGCAGCCTCCGCCAGAGAGAAACTGCTGGTGCATCAGGGGGAACGGATCGTACCCCTTGCGGTCAAAGACATCGCGTATTTCTATGCTGAAGACAAGCAGACATGGCTTGTGACCCTTTCCTCGCAGCGTTACCTGGTGGATGATTCGCTCGAGGTGGCCGGAGAGCAGCTGCCCGCCGGGAAGTTTTTCCGCATCTCCCGTTCCGTCATTCTTTCGGCAGAGGCCATCGAAAGCGTACTGAAACTGCCGGGAGGAAGGATGAAAGTATCCCTCGCTCCCGGCATCAAAACGTATACGGACCTCACGGTTTCGCGTTCCCGGTCCGACGAATTTCTCTCCTGGCTGGCCTGAGTGCCGGTTAAACGCCTCTTGCCGCGTCACGCACCAGCGCGCGGATGTGCCCGCAGAGATCCTCGTCGGCAAGCAGGTCTTCGATCTTCACGTGCATCCTGTAGCGCCAGTAGTGGCGGGGGTTGGCGGGGATGTTGATCCGCTCGTCGGCGGGGTCGCCGGGATAGCGCACCTCACCGTCGATGGCGAGGTAATCCTGCAGCGGGAGTATGGCCAGCATTGCGGGTGACTTGAGGTGCTCGAGGACGATCATCTCCGCCGCCCAGGGCTCGCAGAAATAGGGGGCGTCGCCGCCGCAGAACATCATCCGGTTGTAGAATTTCTGTGTCAGGGCGCGGTCTTCCTCCCACCAGGCGCGCAGCGGCGAGGTGTCGTGGGTGCCGGTCGCGCAGACGCAGTAGTACGGATAGCGGGAAGGATCGGCGAAGTCCTGCTTCGGATCCTTCGGCATCCGCTGGATTTCGAGGGAGAGGATGTTGAGTTCTTCCATCACGGAGGCGACGCAGTCCGGAATCATGCCGAGGTCTTCGCCGCAGGAAAGCATTCCCGTCGAACGGAGCAGGGAAGGCAGTTTGCGCATCGCGCTCTCCCGCCAGAACTCGTTGTGGCGGCGGTAGAAGAAGTCGTTGTAGAGGTCGTTGAAACTGTCTTTCTGCCAGCCGTCCAGCATCGCGTAGGTGCGAGTGTTCTGCGCGGAGATTCTCGGATGGTAGTGGCCTTTCTGCCGGGGATCTTCGAGGAAGAGAACGTCCGTTTCGTCTTCCGGTGACGGGGTGACGTACATCCCTCCGGAGATGTCGAATCCTTTCTCGCGGAGTTCGTCGGCGCTGTAGGGCAGCGCGGGGGCGAAATGGCCCATCAGGCCGCTCTTGTATTTCGCGGGGATCTCCCAGATGCGGAAGAATCCCAGGATGTGGTCGATCCGGTAGGCGTCGAAGTATTCGCTCATCTTGCGGAGGCGCTCCTTCCACCAGGCGAAGCCGTTCTCGGCCATCTTGTCCCAGTTGTAGGTCGGGAATCCCCAGTTCTGGCCATCGGCGCTGAAAGCATCCGGCGGCGCGCCCGCCTGCATGTCGAGGTTGAACAGCTGCGGGTTGGTCCAGGCGTCCGCGCTGGTGCGGCTCACGCCGATCGGCAGGTCGCCCTTGATGGCCACCTTGTTGGCGTGGGCGTAGGCGACGGCTTCCTTCAGCTGGACGTCCAGACAGAACTGGAGCCAGCACCAGAAGGCGACCTCCGCCTCGTGCGACAGGGCGTATTCTTCGGCTTTTTTCTTGGAATACTTTGCGTAGGCGCCCCACTTGGAGAAGTCTACGGTGCCCTTTTCGTCCCTGAGGCAGCAGAAAACCGCGTAGGGGATCAGCCAGAAACTGTTGGCGTTGACGAAGGCCTGATACTCGGGATTGTCCGTCAGGTCTTCCTTCCGGGCGTCAAAAACCCTGTGCAGCAGGCGGAGTTTCTCCCGGTTCACCTTCTCATAGTCGATCCGGGGGAGGGCGTTGAGACTGTCACGCATCTCGCGGTAGGCCTTGTCGACGCGTACGCCGGCGTCCGGCAGATAGAGGAACTGCGGGTGCAGGGCGAAGGAAGAGACGGCATTGTACGGGTAGGAATCCTGCCAGGAGTCGGTCATCATCGTGTCGTTGACGGGCAGCAGCTGGATGAAATTCTGGCCCGTGGCCACCGCCCAGTCCACCATCTTCTTGAGGTCGTGGAATTCGCCGACGCCGAAACTGTCGGCGGTGCGGAGCGAGAAGACCGGAACGGCCGTTCCCGCGCCCCGCCAGGGCAGGATCTTGAATTCGGGAACCACGTCGCCGATCACGAGCGCCGCCCCTTTCGGGGGGATTTCGCCGGAATAGTGGTTGCGGCCCTCTTCCCAGAGGATGACGCCCTTGGTCTTCCGGTCGACGATGACATATTTGTATTCGAACGGATCCCGGGTTTCCAGCGTCAGGCTCCACCAGGGGAAACAGCTGTCGTCCAATACTTTGATCTTCTTCCAGCCGCCCAGCGTCTTGCCGCTGCCGGTGATGGCGAGGACTTCGTCGGGACGGATTTCGGGCGCGACGGTGCGGAGGATGACATTCCCTTTTACGGGTTTCGGAGCGCCGGCTTCCCGGCCGAAGATGACATCTCTGAAGGCCGACGAATAGAAGGCCGAATTCGCGGGACGCGCGAACCAGCGGTCGCGGATGAACAGGTCCCGGATCGCACCCTCGGGCGGCAGGAAAGTGTGCTCGCGCCATTCCTTCCGGACGGAGGCGGCGTCCCGGACGACTTCGTATGTATATTTCTGTCCTTTACGGATCTCATAGCCGGAGAGTTCGGCTTCCCACATCCCGTCTCCCGTATAGCGCATGCCGAAACTGCGCTTCCCGATGCGGACGATGAGCTGCTCGCCCCAGACGGTATTGTACTTCAGAGAAAAGTGTACGGTCATAGTGTTTTCATTGTGTTAGCAAATGCAAATATAATAAATTCTTTCTATCTTTGTGTTTATAAAAAAGTCATTATGAAACCGACCCGGCATAGTTTCAATTACTGGCAGTGGCGTGTGATCATCTGTTCGATGATCGGCTATTCCATCTTCTATTTTGTCCGGAAAAATTTTTCCTTCGCGATGCCGGCCCTTTCGGCCGAATACGGCATCGGAGACCTTCAGCTGGGTACGATCCTGACGGCGGTGGGTGTCATTTATGGCATTTCCAAGTTTGTTAACGGATTCATCGCCGACAGGGCCAACGCCCGCTGGCATCTGGTCATCGGCCTCAGTGTGTGTGTCCTGCTGAACTTCATCTTCGGATGGAGCGCCAGACTCAGCGCGTGGATTTCCGGCGCCGAGGGCGGCCCGGACTTTGTCAATTCGATGGTCTGGACCATCGGAATCCTTCTGGTCCTCAACAATGTCTTCCAGGGCTGCGGTTTCGCCCCGTGCAACCGCCTGATGGTACACTGGGTCCCGCCGAAGGAACTGGCGACCAAAATGAGCATCTGGAATACTTCCCACAGTATCGGTGCGGGCATCGTTTCGATCCTTTGCGGAGCGATTATCGGCGGGATGGGAATGAATATGGCCGGAGAGCCGGCCACCGTGGAGCAGATTGCCGCCAACCTGGGCAAGGCCGCGGACGACCCTGTCGTCATCCAGGCGGCCTCGCACGTCGGGGCCTGGCAGTGGTGCTTCTGGATTCCGGCCATCATCGGTGCGGTCGGCGTATTTTTCATCCTGTTTACGCTGCGGGATACGCCGAAGTCAGTCGGCCTGCCCGAGCTGGAAGGGACCAAGACGGCACTGGACGACAACGATACCGGAGAGGAATACCGCAAGTTCGTCAAGAAGCGCGTCCTGAGCAGCCCCGTGGTGTGGGCGCTCGCCATCTGCGATCTGTTCGTATACATCGTCCGTTTCGCGGTGCTCGACTGGGGCCCGAAGTTTCTTCAGCAGGGTGAGAGCGCACTCTCGCCGCAGCTTGCCGGCTGGACGATCGCCATCTTCGAGGTAGCCGGCTGCGCCGGAATGATTTTCGCCGGGTGGGCGACGGACAAACTCCTCAGGAGCAAAGGCCAGCGGATGTGCGTCATCGAGATGATCATCACCGCCATCTGTCTCGTCGGCCTGTGGCTGCTGCCCAAGGGCCATCCCGTGGCGATGCTGGTCCTGCTGGCCGTCTCGGGTTTCTTCCTTTATGGCCCGCAGGCGCTTCTCGGAGTGATCGCATCCAACCACGTGACCAAGAAGGCCGCCTCATCAGCGGTCGGCCTCATCGGTCTGATGAGCTATGTCAGTACGATTTTCACGGGCTTCGGCGTAGGTCTTCTGTCAAAGATCTTCCACGAGGCTTTCTGGAACAACCTATTCCTCATCATGGCCGGCGTCGCCGTTATCGGCGGCCTTGTCGTGCTTCCGCTGTGGAAGATGAAGGACGACGGGTATATCCACGAGGGGTAATTCAGTCCAGATTCATCCGGTGAAGGATGTCGAGGTGGACATAGCGGTTGCGGGGCCCGGGAAGGGTGCCTGAAATCAGATATTTCCCGATGAGTTCCACCGTCAGGGCCGCCTGGCGGAGGATGCCGTGCGTGACGAGGAAGTCGACGGAGCCGTTCCGGAGCGCCTGCAGGTTCTTCTCCAGGTCGTCGAAGCCGACGGCCGTCATTTCCGGATGGAGGGCCAGGAAGGGGGCGATGAGGTGGACGCGGGAGTTGGTCGTCGCATAGTGGCGGATGTCGGGATGCTTCCGGCGGAATTCTTCCAGGGTGGCGAGAATGCTGTCCGGCCGGCCCGGGTCGATGAAGACCGTCTGTATGGCGCACTGCGGGAAATGGGTCGAAATGTAGTCGATGAAACCCTGACGACGGGGCTCGTTCGGGTCGCCCTGATGCCCTTTGTCGCGCAGGATCCGGACCAGACCGATTTCCTGCGGAGCGCAGGAGACCGTCAGCAGAAAGGCTCCCAGCTGGCCGCTCCGGTAAGGGTCGATGCCCACATAAAGGAAGTTGCCGAGACCGTCCACCTTGTTGTCGATAAAGGCGAACGGAATGCCGGCCTGTTCCAGAAGGACGGTAAATGTCCGGATTTCCTCCTTGAATACGGCGTTGAGCAGGACGGCGGAGGGCTTGTCACCGTCCAGGATGGCCTTGCACTGTGCCCGGAAGGATGCCACGTCCGTCTGGTCGTAGAAGAACATCGTCGCCTTGAGACTGTACCCTTCCAGCGCTTCAATGCCCTCTTTAATGCCCCGGTGAATGAGCTGCCAGTATTCTCCGTCCCGGTAGGACGGAAGCAGGCAGGCGAGGATGAGCGCCTTTCTGGAGGCGAGAAGGGAGGCGTTCGGATTGGCGCTGTAGCCGAGCCGTGTCACTGCCTCACGGACCCTTGCTGCAGTCTCCGGGGAGAACCGTCCCCGGTTGTGCAGCACGCGGTCCACGGTCCCGCGGGACACGCCCGCCTCGCGTGCGATATCAAATACGGTCGGTATGCGTTCCGGTCCTTCCATCTTCGCAAAAATAAGACTTTTTACGATGGATTGCAAAAGGCCGGGCGGGTTTCAGGATGCGGTCGGGGCTGAGGGGTTGTTTTAATGGAAAAGTTTCCGTACATTTGCATTGCGTTCACGTGCACGCGAAATTGAAATTCTAAAGATATGGCAATGAAAATCATTATCCTCGGAGCCGGTATGATGGGCTCCGCCCTGGCCTTCCCGGCCGCAGAGAACGGAAACGTAGTTCACATTGTGGGTACCTGCCTCGACGACAGCATTATCGACGGCTACATCGCTACCCGCAAACACGAGAAATTCTGCCGTCCCTTCCCGGAGAACGTACAGTTCCATTATTTCAAGGACTGGAAGAAGGTGGCGGAGGGTGCCGACTTCATGATCGGCGGCGTGTCCTCCTTCGGCGTGGACTGGTTTCTGGAGGAGATCCTGACGCAGCTCGATTCCAAGATGCCGGTGCTGAGCGTCACCAAGGGCCTTCGCGCGACGGAGGACGGTACGCTGCTCTCATATCCCGGATTCTGGGAGAGCGAGCTCGCCAAGCGGGGGATTCACCGCGAGATCTGTGCGATCGGCGGCCCCTGCACCTCGTACGAACTCGTGTTCAAGGATCCTTCCGAGGTTGGCTTCTGCGGACGCGACCGGGCGACGCTCCGGATGATGAAAGAAGCGATGCAGCGGCCTTATTACCATATCTCGCTGACGGATGACGTGATCGGCCTGGAGAGCGCCGTAGCCCTCAAGAACGCCTATGCGATGGCGGTCACGCTGGCTGTCGGCCTCAATACACGCTGGCACGGACCGGACGAGCCGCAGCACTACAATTCCCAGGCGGGCACCTTCACCCAGGCCGTCCGCGAGACCCACGCGCTGATGCAGATGCAGGGCGGTACCTTTGAGAGCGAATGCATCGGACTGGGCGACCTGTATGTGACCATCTTCTCCGGCCGTACCCGCCGCTGCGGCGTCCTGATGGGCGAAGGTCTCAATTATGACCAGGTCACCGAAGCGCTGGCAGGCATTACCCTGGAGAGCCTCGTCATCACCCGCGTGATGGGACAGGCCATCCGCCGCAAGGCCGAGCTCGGGCTCGTCGATTTGAAGAATTTCCCGCTCCTGATGCACATCGTCGATATCCTCGACAAGGGAGCGGCCGACGCCGACCTCCCTTGGGAAGCGTTCACGTTCGAATCTTTCAGATAGGATCTGGCACTCAGAACGCCAGGCCGACGTAGGCGGCGGCGTGGCAGGCCTTCATCCAGGGGTTGAAGACGAGCGAAGCCCCGAGCGGAATGGAGACTTTTCCGAGATCGAAGGATTTCTCGTAGGAAAGCCCGATATGCACCGGCATAAAGGGCTTTTCATAGTCTGTATAGTACCCTTTGAGGACGCTGATGCCGAGATTGAGGGTGGCGGTGCCGTATTTCTCGGATTCGTAGTAGGTTTCCAGTTCCAGGAAGGAGGAGAAGGATATCCGGCCCGGATCGTCGTTCTCGTCGGGGATCCAGTCGCCCCAGAAGAAGGTGTACCACCTGACATTCAGCGGGATGGCGGAACTCTCGTACGCCAGGCACACTTCGTCCATATGGTTGGTCTCGCCCTTGCGCCAGGAGAAGTAATTTTCCTGCATCGGATCGTCGGAGGCGCGGGCATAGTAGTCGGAGAGATGGATGGAGAAGTCGCCGATCGCATAGGAGATATCCCAGTCGATTTCTTTGTATCTCCCGTTGAGGGCGATGTAGGAATAACTGCCGAGGGTGAATCCGCCGACGTGGAATTCGATGTTCGGGTTGAGGTGCGCGCCGCACAGTTTATCGCCCCTCCAGAGGAAGGCGGAGGAGGCCAGGACGGATCCGTCGATGGACACGGGCGGCTTTTCGGCACGGAGCGTGAGCGGAGCCAGAAGCAGCAGGATCAGCAGTACTTTCTTCATAATTCTTTCTTCTTGAAAGACAAAGATAATTATTTTTTGCTGATGTATTCCTTGACGTCTTCCCAGCGGTAGTAAGGTCCGGAGCAGGCCTTCAGTTCAGGAATCGGGGTTTCCTCCTCGTTGGCGAGGAACTTCACCAGGACCACCCCTTTACGGTTCTTGTAGAACACGATCTGGAGGTTGGTGGCGAAGGGGCACAGCTTTACGCCATTCCAGTTGCGGTAGGCCTCCTCGGCCGTGAGTCTGGGGTATCCGTAGCCTTCCAGTCCGAAGTAGGAGCACAGGGCAAGGAAAGGCAGGTCGTGCCCGAAGATAAGGTCTGCAGCCACGGGAGCGCCGGCGATGGCTTCATCGGCTTTGCGGACGATTTCCATGACAAGGGGCTTTGCGCGTGGCATGCGCTCGTCGCCGAAAAGCGCGGAGTTGCAATGCCCCAGATAGAAATTGAGGGCGTGGCGGGCATAGGCGGTTTCAACGGCGTCCCAGGGCAGGAAACTGAAGCGGTTCTCATCTATATCGTAGGCCTCTGCGAATTGGGCGAGGGTGAAGATGGCGGAAATGAAGCGCTTGGCTTTGCCGCCCGAGAGTGCCTTGCCGCGGATCGGATCCGTGAAGAATCTTCCGAAAACGGCCATGGTGTCGATGGGAATATCCGTCAGCGGACCGTGGACAATATCCAGCGCTTTCTTCCTGACTTCTTTGGAACTGTTGCTGGCTATAAAGCGTTGATATTTAACCCCGCAGTCCCAGGTCATGACCAGGTCCTTCTTGCAGGCCCTGAGCGAGGAGGTAAAAGCCGCCATACTCACAAGACAACGCTGTACATCCGATGAAATGGCGTGCACTTCCCCCTGGCGGAACACTTGGGGATAGCGGTTGTACATCCTCCTGGCAAGCATTTCATGCTCCCTTGCACCTCTTGGCGTAAGGCGCCCGTCCATGCCGTCATGGAGCAGAATCATCTCCTTTGCACAGGCAAGGAGCGAATCGCCCGACGGGGTGATGATTCCCTCCTGAGCCGCCGCCTGGAGGCAATCCCTAAGCAGGACATAAGGCTCGTCAGAGGAGTGGGAACGGGAGCCGTGCCGGCCGTAGTGGCTTATATAGAAGGGTTTGAAACCCTTGGGCGCAGGGGTGTCTTTCAGCGGATGGAACTCATAAGCATGAACGTTGAACGACGCCCGTTGCGGGAATTCCCGGAGATATGCATCCATTTCCGGAGACAACTGGGCGTAGGAAGCCACGGTCTGGGTCAAAAGCAGTACACTGATGAGCAGTCTTTTCATTGGCTAAAACTTAAGAGGGTGAATAGTGGTAACGAAACGCTGCTCTCCGCTCCCGGGTGCACGGGCAACGTCCAGACGGATTACAGGGCGGAGGGATTTCTCGTGCATGGCCTCGCTGAACCAGTCCTGGTCAAGGCTCACCTTAGAGCCAACAGGCCCGGAAACCCGTATCCGGAGGCCGGCATCGCCGTCCCTGTAAATATACTCTCCGGGAGCGGTTTCCTCTACGGAACCGGCTCCAAGGCCGTTTCTAAGCGTAAGATGGCCGGAAGCGGGGCCACTGACCACATCGGTCACCACAAAGTATTTCTCATCCACGAATTCAATGCTGCGGCGCCGGGTAAGGCCCTCATAGGCCTGGTGCTCTACGGTAAGGCACTGGACACGTCCTTCCGGGGTCCACTGAAGGACCTTTGGCTGAGGTTTGTCATAATCCCTGTCGTCAAGCGTAAGGGCGTTGTGGCGCGCAGTGGCCTTGAAATAGGCCCTCCAGCGCTCTATTTCCTCGTCCCCGGAATAGGTATAGGCCCCGGCATCCGGCATCAGAACCTTGCCGTACGCCCAGAGTTCGAAAGTTCCGAAGTCCGGCTGCGCATGCCACATGCCGCGCTCCGTGGCCTTTACGGGCATAATGATGCTGCCCTCCGTCCAGCCGTTGCGGAAGCAGTAGAATCCCGTATCCGGATGGCCGGAGGATTTGTATGCTGGTGCATCACCTTCCTTCCCGTCTGTCGCGAACCATAGCAACTGCCGTGTGGCGGGGGAGTCGCAGTATCCGCTCACATCTTTCAGCAGTTCAGTATCCGCCAGGTCGTCGTGGCGGCGGGCGTCGCTGAAGCAGGGGTGCGTGCCGTCCGGATAGCAGTAGTCCAGGTAGTAGTTAGTCATCCGCACCAGTTGCCCGAGGCATTCCGGCGGGAAAAGGTCCAGCCTTCCATTGCGTACAGCCACCTGGATGGCTTCGTCATAGGATTCCACAACGCCAATGTGGTAGCCGGGGTCCAGTTCATAGTGGCAGCCGTCAGGATAGGACTGGCGGGTTATTTCCTCATTCAGATTATCCACGCCGGCCTTGATCCAGGATTCGGCATCCTTGAACTCCGGGAAGCATATTCCTGCCCGCAATATGCCGGAGGATTGATGGATAAGGTGATTTCCGGCCGGAGAGAAAGACCGCATGAGGACAGACGCGTTCTCATGGTAGGAGCGCAGGAATTCCATCAGGAACTCCGGAGTAATACTCTTCGAATCCAGGCAAAGGGTGAACTGCCTGGGCCAGCGCAGAAGGCGTATTCCAACTTCCAGCGGCCTCCAGGAAAAGCACTCGTTGGGAGAGTCAATACCGAGGGCACCGCTGCTCACCGTCCCCTTCTGGTCTGTCCCGAAAGGCCTGTAGGGGTTCTTCTTCACCCAGTCGCGAAACTCCGCAACATACTCCCGGGCATATTTCTCCTTGCCGGTCGTGCAGTAAGCCTTGGCCAGCGAAGTCCACCATCCCTGCCGATGGAGCTGCACCCGCATCTCGATGTCCTTTACCGGCCAGTACTCCCAGTTTATGTCTTTTCCGTAGTTCCAGACCGTATCTTCCAGGACGTGGAAGGTATGGTGAAGGGCGTCATCGGCCCAAAGGAAATCCTTGTCCGACGCTTCCCGCGATTCCTCTCCCGGGATGTACACACCCTGACGGGTGCGGTAATACTCCAGAAGGGCCTCGGACGCCTTTTCCCACTGCAGCCTGTCACAGCGAGCCTTGACCTCCTCCAGGCCGGGTCTGTCCAGATCCAGAAGCGCAAAGACATCCTGCATATCACCTGCAGGAGTGCAGGCGACAAGGCAGGCGAAAAAGCCCAGAAGTAAAATTAACCTTTTGGCAATCAATACTTTTTGATGTTGTATTTTTCTGCGCCGAAGACCGGGAAAACTCCCATCCCCCAGGGCTCGTGCCATGTGACGCTGCCATGGAGGCGATTCTCTGGATCGTACACGCCATACACCAGCTTGGAGACCTCCGGCGGAGCGGGCACCGTCTGGCCTCCCTCGAAGTTCAGGACTCCGATGGTCAGATTGACCCGGTCGGGGGTGTTGCCGAACATCCTGCCCCGGGTGGTGGAAAGGATGATGCGGTTGTGCTGGGCCACGATGTGGCCGATCGTGGACAGATGGGTGGCATCGTGGAAGACGATGGCTTCTTCGCAATTGTGCACGTACAGATAGTCGGCGCAGATATGCTCTCCCAGGACGAAACCGTAACGGAATCCCTGGACGGCCACGTTGCGGAGGATCTGGTCGTCATTCTGGTTGCCGGAGGCATGGAGGCCGATGGTCTGGCAGGGGTTGGGTTGGAGGGATTTCCCGAGGTGGGTGTCGCCGACATTCTCGTCCAGGCAGAACTGGGAATCCTCCACAATCAGTCTGGAGACGTTTTTGAGGAAGGCGGCCGAGGTCGTAGGATACATCCTGGCGGTATCCAGATGCACCCGGATTTCCAGATTCTTCATCGAGAAGACGTTCCGGGAGAACCGCCCGTCGCAGCTGTTGCCTTCCGGTGCGGCAAGCACCGCCCAGGGCCGCTCGAGCGAATCCGTCACCTCCGGCGCATCCCAGGTGGAATGAAGGCAGGTGTTGGGCATCCCCATCGTGCCGAAGCGGGTGGGCTCGAAGTTCTGCGCGACGCTTTCGGGCGGACGGACCTGATAGGTATAGAGGAGCTTGCACGGCATCTCCCCTTCGAACTGGATGTTGGAATCTCCCGCAGGGAGGATCAGCTGCGCGCGTACCGGAGCGCCGTCGGACGTGAATTCCTTGGCCGGGGACGAAAGGAGGTAGCCGTATTTCGTATAGGGGAAATAGAGTTTCCCGCCACCCCGGCTGTCGAGGTAGTCTATGGCCCGCTGGATGGCCTCCGTATCGTCCGTCACGCCGTCACCTTTGGCACCGAACAGCATTACGTTCAGCTGCCCCAGGCGCGCCGCTTCTTCAATGCGCCGCTGGGGAGACATGCAGGAAACAAGGACGGAAAGGGCAAGAAGGAGGATCAGGATTTTTTTCATTTCAATGCTGAACGATGTTGGTGCAGTCGTCGGTAACGATGAGCGGACGCCCGTCCGGCGCGCGGAAATGGAAGCGGACGTTGGAAATATAGACGTTGTTGGCGTGCCGGATGTAGAGGCCGGAAGCGGGGAGGGTATAGCCCAGTTTCCGGTTCTCCGGATAGGAGTCCTCGGCTTCCGGAACTTCGATCTGCGCCATGTCAGCCGTCCCGCCACCCGGCGCGGTGATGTCGATGTCCGAGAGATAGATGTCTTCGGGATACAGGCCCGGCACTCCCGTAATGGAGCTTGACATCATACTCTCCGAAACGGCCGTCACCCCGCTGATGGTGATGCCTTTCATCCGGCTTCCGCCGGGAAGATCCGAGCTGCTCCGGCGCCCCATCCGGATGAAAATCGGCGTCTGTACGTCCCGCATCGAGATATTGCTGATGTTGACGTTCTCGCAGATGCCGCCGTCCACCACTTCCACGGCAATGCCCGAAATCACAGTGACGGGTGCGGTGACGCCGGGAATCTTGGTGGACCATTTCCGGAAATTGTCTTCGCTCGCGGCGCGGACGGTGATGTTGCTGATGGTGATGTTGCGGTATCCGCAGGTGGAGGCGGTCCCGAGTTTGATCGCATTGCAGTTGGAGGCCGCGATGCAGTTGGAAACGGAGACATTCTCACACAGGGAAAGGCCCTTGAGGCAGATGGCGTCGTCCTCGCAGTCGAAAATGCAATTCGTCACGACGACGTCCCGCGACTCGATGTCGATGCCGTTGTTGT